>Ga0208514_100025_pt1 | contig 238608 bp, 206 predicted proteins | sample LakWasMet70_HOW9_2_FD_183900 | JGI IMG/M metagenome (GOLD analysis project Ga0208514, IMG submission 183900) | Freshwater sediment methanotrophic microbial communities from Lake Washington under simulated oxygen tension - Sediment Metagenome... | ecosystem: Environmental > Aquatic > Freshwater...
GACCCAGCTGAAGTCGAAGTTGATGCCCGCCGAGTTCTTCGTGCCCACCGCCACCGGCGTGCCGGCGGCCGAGGTCTGCTGGCCCCAGCCCCAGCCGCCGGCCGAGATCAGGTCATCGCCGTATTGCTGCTGCAGGCGCGGGAAGCGTATCGCCACCGCCTCGGCCAGCAGGGTGCCGGTCTGCGCGCCCAGCAGATTCAGCAGCCCGGGGGCCGAGTCCGGCGTCAGGCTGAACAGCGCGGTGAGCGCCAGCTGCATGCGCGCGGTATCGACCCAGCAGTTGCCGTTCTGCGAGGCGCAGCCGGTGGTGGCGGCGTTGATGGTGGCCGCGTCCTTGGGGCGGTAGGAGAACTCGGCGCCGATGGCCCAGTCACCCAGCGGGAAGTTGGCCGAGAGACCGTAGAGCTTGCGGTTCTCGCCGTACACCCAGCCCATGCCGCCGTTCGGGTCGTTGAAGGTGAAGGACGGCGACTTGTCGTGGTAGTTGATCGCGTAGGCGCCCAGGTTCAGCTGCGTGCCCTGCGGCTGGTAGCGCAGCGAGACGCCCCACTGGCCGCTGTTTTTCGCCTTGGTTTCCGGATAGCCATAGGCGCCGTGGCCGGCGCCCAGGCCGTTGAAGCTGGACCAGAAGCTGCCGGTGGGCGGCATGTAGTTGGCGTTCCAGCCCAGCTGCACATAGCCCTCGATGTTCAGGCCATGGCCCAGGCCGGCGGCGGCGCTGACGATGGGCGCCGGCAGGATGGCCTCCTTGAGCTGGGTGCCGGGCTGCGAGAGGCGCATCACGTCGACCGCGTTGGTGACGTTGATGCCGCCCGGGATGAACAGGCTCTCGCCCCAGCTGATCACCTGGTTGCCGGCGCGCACGCGCACGGACTGGTCCTCAAAGTCGAACTTCTTGCTGACCCAGAGGTCCAGCACGCGCGCCTTGAAGCGCAGGTCGCGGCGCGCGTCATCGGCCAGGTTGCCGTCCAGGCCCGGCGGCGTGGTGGCGCTGCTCCAGCCGGTGGTGCGGGTGGCCGAGAAGTCGCGCAGCCAGCTCACCCGCGCCATCGCGGTGACGCTCTCGGGGAACTTCAGCAGCAGCTCGTGCGAGCCCTTGAGGTAGGTGGTGAAGGCATCGCCCTTGGCGTAGTTGAGGTCGCCCTGATCGCCCAGGCCGCTGGTCCAGGCCAGGCGGCCGGCCGGCCCGCCGCTGTTGCCCTCGATGACGCGGCCGCCATCCGGGGCATTGGTGCGTATGCCGGTGCCGACGCTGAGGGTCGAATCGAAGCTGCCCGAGACGAACTCGGTGTTGAAGGTTTCGGCGCTGGCGCCGGCGCAGACGATGGCCGCGGCGGCCGCGACGGCACGCGCCGCGAGTTGGGGCTTGTTGATCACGAAGCTCTCCTAGTGGTGTCGAGGCGGATCAGCGATCGCTGATGGCACGCAGGTTGTCCGAGGTGTAGAAGGGCGCCTTCATGCGCTCGCCGCTCGGCTCGGTCAGCCACCGAACGTCGACGCCCGCACCCACGGTGCTGAAGTCGAAGATGTAGCGGCCCTCGGGCAGGTTGTATTGGCTGAAGGCGGCCACGTCGCAGCTGCCGGTCTCGTAGACCGGGATCAGGTAGCCCTCGCGCACCTTCCAGAGCGCGCCCTGCATGTCGTAGTCCTCGGCCAGCACGGCGTTCCAGCTGTCCTCGTCGAGGTAGTAGGTGCGCTTGGGCGAGACATGGCGCGCGCCCTTCTTGACGCTGGCCTCGACCACCCAGACGCGGTGCAGCTCGTAGCGGCGCGCGCTCGCGGCCAGCGCGTTCTTCTGCACCAGGTCCGACACCTTGGCCTTGAAGTCGTAGACGCCCAGCGCGTTGTAGGGCACCAGCAGTTCCTTCTTGCCGACCAGCTTCCAGTCGAAGCGGTCCAGCGTGCCGGTGAACATGATGGTCTCGTCCAGCAGGTACTGGTTCTCGAAACCGATCTGCGGCGCGTCGTAGGCATAGGCCGGCAGGCGGCGCACGCGGCGCTGGCCGGGGAAGTAGTAGAAGGTCTCGCCGCTGGGGTTGTCCAGCAGGACATTGGCCGCCAGCGCCTGACCGGCCAGCGCCGCCGGCGACTTGTAGCTGAAGTAGGTGAAGTACTCGATATTGCCGACGTCCGAGAGCTTGGCCGAGCCCTTCTTGCCCCAGGGGTAGAACATGGTCTGCTCGAAGCCGGCCTGGATCCAGTCCTCGCTGCCGCGGCGCGGCGAGACGAAGGTGAAGCCGTTGGGGAAGTCGGTGCCCACCCCGTGGTAGCGCATCTTGAAATTCATCATGGCCTGCGCGCCGGTGCTGGGCAGCGGGAAGGGAATGCCCGGCACCGCGGCCGACTTGAGGCTCCAGCCGTCCTCGCCCATCTTGGCGGCGCTGACGTTTTTCTTGGTGTTCTCGGCCACGAAGTCCGGCGCGCCGCAGCTGCGCCGCGTCGGGTAGACGTCCATCTGGAAGCCGGGGTTCTGCTTCAGCAGGGCCAGCTGGCCGGGGCTCAGCTGCTCGGCATGCTCGGCCGCATTGGCGGCGGTGATCGAGTGCAGCGGCTTGTCGGCCTTGTACTTCCAGAAGTCCTTGCGCAGCTTGCCGTAGGCCCAGCCCTCGCTGGCCTGCGCCTCATTCGTCCAGGCCGGGATGCGGCCATCCTTGCTGGCGGCCGCGTCGCCGCCCAGCGGGGTCAGCTTGCCGCCGAGTTGGCTGGCGTCGGCCGCGATGGCGTTGTTGGGGCCCGCCAGGGCCAGGCAGGCCGCGGCCAACAGGGCCGCATGGAATCGACGCTTGGAAATCGGATCAGCCATTTCTAAGTCTCCAGTCATGTCGTGGATGGTTCGGTTGCTGGCGCCTTCGGCACGGTGTCGGCCGGGTACCAGTTCCAGTCTTCGCGCTCATCAAAGCGGGTGATCTGCTTGAGCTCCAGGAAGGCTTCGTAGCCCGACCGGCCCAGCTCGCGGCCGATGCCGGAGGCCTTCATGCCGCCCCAGGGCAGCTGGGTGAAGGTGGGCTGCGAGCAGTTGATCCACACCACGCCGGCGCGCAGCGCACGGGCCACGCGCTCGCAGCGTTCCAGGTCTTCCGACATCACCGCACCGGCCAGGCCGTAGCGGCTGTCGTTGGCCAGCGCGATCGCTTCTTCTTCGCTGTCGAAGGGATTCACGCAGACCACCGGCCCGAACACCTCCTCGCGCCAGATGAAGCTGTCGGTCGGCACGTCGGCAAACACGGTGGGCTGCAGGAAATGGCCGCGCTCCAGACCGGCGGGGCGGCCACCGCCGCTGACCAGCCGGGCGCCGCCGTCGCGGGCCCGCGCAATCGCCTCCAGCACCTTGGCATGCTGGGCGGCCGACACAAGGGGGCCCATCTGCACGCCCTCGGCGTCGCCGGGGCCGATGCGGATCGCCTCGGCGGCCGCCTTCAGTCGCGCCAGCAGGGCCGCGTAGAGCGGGCGCTGCACCAGCACGCGCGAGGTGGCCGAGCAGACCTGGCCCTGGTTCCAGAACACGCCGAACTGCAGCCACTGCACGGCCTTGTCGAGATCGCTGTCGGCAAAGATGATCAGCGGCGACTTGCCGCCCAGCTCCAGGCTGACGTTGCGGCTCTCGCGCGCGGCCGCGGCCATCACCTTGGCACCGGTGGCCAGCGAGCCGGTGAAGGCCAGCTTGTCGACGCCGGGGTGCTCGGCCAGCGGCGCGCCGGCTTCGGCACCCAGCCCGGTCACCAGATTGAAGGCACCGGCGGGCAGGCCCGCCTCGTGCAGATAACGCGCCAGTTCCGCACAGCTCAGCGGGCACAGCTCGGAGGGCTTGAGCACCACGCAGCAACCCGCGGCGAGCGCCGGCGCCACCTTCCAGGCCGCCATCAGCAGCGGGAAGTTCCAGGGCGTGATGGCGCCCACCACGCCCACCGGCTCCCTGCGGATGCGGCAGGCAAAGCGCGCGTCGCCCACATCGACCGCGGCCTCGCCCTCGGCCTCGATCTGCTCGGCCAGGTCGGCGTAGTAGTCGAAGCAGAAGGCGGCGTCGGCCACATCCCAGCGCGCTTCCTTGAGCGGCTTGCCGTTGTCGCGCTGCTCCAGCCGCGCCAGCTGCTCCTGCTCGGCGCGCATGGCGGCCGCCACCTGGCGCAGCAGGGCCGCGCGCTCGGCGGCGCGCAGGCGCGGCCAGGGCCCGTGGTCGAAGGCACGGCGCGCCGCGGCGACGGCCGCGTCCACATCGGCGGCCGTGCCGGCGGCGGTGCGGGCAAAGACCTCCTCGCGGGCCGGGTCCTGCACGTCCAAGGTGCCACCGCGGGCCGCGGGCACGAAGGCGCCGTCGATGTAGAGAAGCCGCTCCAGCATGCTGCTCAGCCGATCTGGCGCGTCAGCGAGATCGCGAACTGGCGTTTCTCGGCTTCCACGAAGTAGGACTTGGCATCGAAATAGGCCTCGGGCGCGTAGACGCCGGGCCGGCGCGGTTCGCGCAGCATCAGCTGCACGGCGATCGAGGCATTCATCGAGGTGGCCGCATCGACATAACCCTCGTACATCGGATGGGCGCGCACGATGACCTCGCAGCGCGCCGTGGCCGGCTGGCCGCCGACCCGGCCGCGGCCGATCGCGAAGTGGATCTCGCTGCTCTGCTGCGCGGGAATGCGCTGGGCGTTCTCGGCGATATTGCGGTTGATGACGGCGTTCAGCAGGTCCAGCGGCCGCACCGGCGTGCCGTTGATGTCCACCGGGCGGTCGAAGTCGCCGAAGCCCGCCTTCACCAGCCCCACCCAGGCCTCGTGCTCGCGCTTGGGCAGGTGCAGCTTCCAGGTGAACTCCTGGATGCCCTTCTGGCGGATGCCATCGGCCAGCGGCACGGTCAGCTGCTCGGAATGGATCGAGTACATGAACTCGCAGCGCCCCCAGGGCTCGGGCAGGTCGATCACTTCCTTGCCGGTCTGCGGCGCGCATTCGACATGGCGGCCGCCGAGGAACTGCACGCAGGGATGGGCGTACTCGGCCAGCACGGTCGAGACGCTGTAGGGCGGCACCAGCACCGGGTTCTCCGCGCCGCTCAGGGTGGCGGCCCAGTAGAGGTGGATGCTGTCGATCTCGTCGAGCTGGTCGGCCACGGCGCGGCAGATCACATTCGACATGCCCGGGTCGGCGCCGACGCCCAGCACCGCCACCACGCCGGCGGCGCGGAAGCGCTCGTGCCATTCCAGCTGCTTGACCGTGTAGGTGCCCAGCCCGCCCAGGTCCACATAGTCCGCCCTGGCGTCCAGCGCGGCGGCAAAGATGGCCATCTGATGGCCGGCCAGGGTCGGCACCGCGTTGACGCAGATGTCGACCCCATCGAGCGCGCGCCGCAGCGCCTGCGCATCGCTCACATCCAGCTCGTGCAGGCTCAGCCGCGCGTCGTTGTTCATCGCCTCGCCCAGCGCCCGCATGCGCTCGCGGCTCGAGTCAAAGAGCTTGAGTTCCGCGATGTCGACGATGGCCCGATCCGACAGCAGGTCGCGAACGATGCCCTGCCCCATCATGCCGGCGCCGCCCAACAGGGCGATGCGCACCTTCTTGTCCTTGTTGCTCATTCCAGCCTCTTCCTTGCTTCCACTGCGGAGCCAGTCTAAAACCGATCGATTAGTCGGTTTATGGGGGTTTTCCAGCGGAAGAAGGAAATGACCAACCAGGTCAAACGAAGTCACGGCGGCAGTCTGGCCTCGCAAACTGACTTATGTTTCGGACTTTTTGGAGAAAGGGGAGTCGCGCCTGGCCAGCGTCCGATCGATCGAGCGGACACCGCCAAGAACAATGGCCGGGCTTTGCCTAACTGTTTGGTGAGCCGCCCGATACCGAGTGCAAGCTCAATCAGCCGGTGGCTGAGGCTGCTGCAGCGTTTGCGGTCGGTCGACCCTGCGAGGCAGCCGCTCCCGGGAACAGCGGTCGTCGTGAATTCAGCGCCAGACGACGGATTCGGGACGGCTCAGCCCCGGGGCTTCGGCTTGAAGAGATGCAAGACCTCGCCCCGCGCCAACATCTCGACCAGCTGCGTGATCCGCGCGGCGCGGGTCTGTGGTCTCACCGCGGTCTGCACGCGCCAAAGCACCGCGTAGCGGTTGCTGGCGTTGATGGTCGCGAAGAAGGCCTGCGCCGGCGGGCACTGGGCCAGCGCGACCTGCAGGTCTTCCGGCACGGTGGCCGTGCGCGCGCCATCGTAGGCACGCTCCCAGCGGCCGTCGGCCTTGGCGGCGTCGACCTGGGCCTGCCCGGCGGGCTGCATCCGCCCTGCTTCGATGAGCGCAGCGACCTTGGTCACATTCGTCTTCGACCAGACGCTGCGCGGCCGGCGCGGGGTGAAACGCTGCAGGAAGTGCTGCTCATCGAAGCCCTTCTTCTGCCCATCGATCCAGCCCCAACACAGCGCGATCTCCACCGCTTCGAGGTACGTGACGCTGGGGACGCCGACCCCTTTCTTGGCGATTTTGAGCCACAAGCCAGCGGAGCTCGCGTGATGCTTGCGCAACCAGGCCTCAAAAGCCTGTGCGGACTTGAATGGCTTTACATCCGGGATGACTTGAGGGGCGTCCATACCGCGCAGTCTGCCGCAACTCCAGCTGCGCGTTACGACAGGCTGCGCGCCAGTTCAGGCCATCGCCTCAGCCGCACTGCCCCACATAACCGCAGGCGGTGCAGAAATCGCAGCCGTCCTTGTGGATCATGGTGGCATTGCCGCATTCCGGGCAGGGCTTGCCGGCCTGCACCTGCAGGCTGGCGCTGGTCGAAACCGACTTGCCCACGGGCGCCTGCAGCAGGCCCATTTCCACCAGCGGTAGGCCCTGCTCGTCCAGCACGCCCAGCATGGCATAACGGTGAATGATGAGGCGCGCCACATAGGCCACGGTGGAGGGCCAGATCTGCTGGCGACGCTCACCCGAGAGGGTAGGCACCGGCGCCATGAAGTGGCCCAGCGGTTCGCCCACGTTGAGCAGCTTGCGCAGCTTCATGCCGATCCAGGCCGGGTCCATCACGCGCATGTCCAGCGAGAGCAGGCGTGCCATGCCGTCCAGGGCCTTGGGGTAGTTGCCCGAGAAGCCCATGGCGCAGGGGCGCGTGATGTGGCCGCCATCCGGCGCCGGCAGGCTGACTTCCTTGAGCGTGAGGGTGAACTGCTCGCCGGTGGCGGGGTTGTCCACGTCCACCGCCCAGGCCAGCGTGCCCATGGTGCTGGTGCGCGGTTCCTCGCGGCTGAACATGGCATCCAGCACCGGCGTGGGGCCGCCCTCCTGCAGCGCGCCGAGCTGCTCGCAGCGCGAGCGAATCACCGCGGCGGTGGCCGAGACCACGCCAGGGAACAGGCGCGACTCGCCGTTCGGCGGCATCGGCATCTCGAAGGCGCGCTCCTCGGCCACGGTGGCCAGCGCGTCGAGCTTGAGGCGCAGCCAGGCCGCGTCATTGGTGCGCAGGTCCATCGAGAGCGTCTTGGCCACGGCGGCCAGGCCGCGCGGCTGTTCGGCGCCGTTCACCCACACCTCGAAGGGCAGGTTCTTGCCGAACAGGCCGGCATCCGGCCCCTCGGCCGGCAGCTCGCCGACGAAGAGCGCGAAGTCGCCATGCGGGTGGCGGATCATGTAGCTCCAGGCCGGGTTGCCGCCGGGCAGCTCGGGCCGGCTGGGCCAGCGCAGCGAGGCCAGCACCGCGGTGGGCAGGCGCTCGACGCGCAGGCGCTGGTTGGTGCCGTCGGCCGTCACGGGCTTGAGCGGCTCGGGCGTGGCCGTATTTTGAGCATTCGGCTCGACGCTCAGCACCGAACCGAGGATGTTGTTGGGCCGGTAGGTGGCCAGGCCCTTCAGCCCGGCCTTCCAGGCCTGGGTGTAGAGATCCTGGAAATCCGCATAGGGATAGTCCGCCGGCACGTTCACCGTCTTGGAGATCGAGGTGTCGACGAAGGGCGCCACCGCGGCCACCATCGAGGCATGATCGGCGGCCGAGAGTTCCAGCGCCGTCACGAAGGCATCGGACAGCGGCGCATCGTTGCCGAACATGTGGCGGTACAGGCGCCAGGCATGGTCCTCCACCGCGTATTCCTTGAAGCTGCCGTCGGGCATGCGCTTCTTGCGCGTGTAGCTCCAGCTGAAGGCGGGCTCGATGCCGTTGCTGGCGTTGTCGGCGAAGGCCAGGCTGATGGTGCCGGTGGGCGCGATCGAGAGCAGGTGCGAGTTGCGCAGGCCCTGGGCGCGGATCTTGTCCTTCAGGCCCTGCGGCAGGCGCGAGGCGAAGTTGCCACCGGAGAGGTAGAGATCGGCATTGAAGAGCGGAAAGGCACCGCGCTCCACCGCCAGGTCGGCGCTGGCCTCGTAGGCGGCATTGCGCATCACCTCGCTGATGCGGCGCGCCACATCGCGCGCGGCCTCGGTGTCGTAGCGCTGGTTCAGCATCACCAGGGTGTCGCCCAGGCCGGTGAAGCCAAGGCCGACGCGGCGCTTGTTGCGCGCCTCCTGCTGCTGCGCGGGCAGCGGCCAGGGGGTCACGTCCAGCACGTTGTCCAGCATGCGGGTGGCCACCTTGCAGACCTCGGCAAAGCCCTCCTCATCGAAGCTGGCGTTGGGGCCGAAGGGGTCGCGCACGAAGATCGTCAGGTTCACCGAGCCCAGGCAGCAGCAGCCATAGGGCGGCAGCGGCTGCTCGGCGCAAGGGTTGGTGGCGGCGATCGATTCGCAGTAATGCAGGTTGTTGTCGGCGTTGATGCGGTCCAGGAACAGCACGCCGGGCTCGGCATGGTCGTAGGTGCTGCGCATCACCTGGTCCCACAGCGAGCGGGCCTTGAGCTTGCGGTAGACCCACAGGCCGTCGCCGCGCTGGTAGGCACCGGCGGCGCGCTGCTTGGCGCCGGGCTCGGCCTTGTGCGTGAGCTCCACCTCGGCATCGGCCTCGATGGCCTGCATGAACACGTCGGTCACGCCCACCGAGACATTGAAGTTCTTCAGGTCGCCATGGTCCTTGGCGTGGATGAACTCCTCGATGTCGGGATGGTCGCAGCGCAGCACGCCCATCTGGGCGCCGCGGCGGCTGCCGGCGGACTCCACCGTCTCGCAGCTGCGGTCGAACACGCGCATATAGCTGACCGGGCCCGAGGCGCTGCTCTGCGTGGAGCCGACCCAGGCGCCGCGCGGGCGGATGCGCGAGAAGTCGTAGCCCACGCCGCCGCCGCGGCGCATCGTCTCGGCGGCCTCGGTCAGGGCGGTGTAGATGCCGGGGTGGCCATCGTCGACGGAGGCGATGGAGTCGCCCACCGGCTGCACAAAGCAGTTGATCAGGGTGGCGGTGAGCTCGGTGCCGGCGGCGGAATTGATGCGGCCGGCAGGCACGAAGCCGCGGCGCTGCGCGTCCAGGAATCTGGCTTCCCAATGCGCCCGAGCCTCGGGCGCCTCGGCCTCGGCGAGCGCGCGCGCAACGCGCTGGCGCAGCTCGTCCAGGGTCTGTTCATCGCCCTTGGCGTATTTTTCCAGCAGCACTTCGGCACTGATGTCCTGGGCCGGCAGGGCCGAGGCGGGGGCCAGGGCGGTGCGGGGGGCAGAGGCGGGGGTGTCGGTGTGAGCTGGGGTGGGCGGTGTCATGCGGGGGGCCTCCAAATACCTGTATGTATGAACAGATTCGCGATCTTGCCGGCATCTTAGCGCCGCGGTTTTGACCCTGGTCACTGCAAGCCGGCGCAGCCCGCACAGGCGTTCGCACTGGTGAGTACCCACTCGCGCGCGGTATGCAGCGCCGGCTAGCTGAAACAAGATTTACCGCCCGGCCGGGACTTACCCTGCTTGCGCCACGCCGGGGGGCCGGCTATGCGCCGTATCGCGCTATCCTTCGGCCATGCCAGCCTCCACCCAAGCCCAGCATGAGGAGCAACTTGCCGCGCTGCAGCGCGCCCTGCGCGACGCGCCGGCCAACGCCGCGCTGCACGAGCGCCTGAGTGCCTTGCACGAGGCCAGGGGCGAGCTGGACGCGGCGCTGTCTCACTACAAGCATTTCCATCGGCTCAGCCTGCAGAGCGCGGCCGCCGGCCTGCTGACGCGCGCCGAGCTGCTGCAACGCCTGCCCGAGCTGCTGGCGCTGGCCCAGACCCAGGGCCAGGCGCTCTGCCTGCTGAACCTGAGCCTGGATGGCCACGCCGATGCCGGCGCCCAGCAAGGCCTGACCGATCTGCTGCGCGGCCAATGCCGTCAGCGCGACCTGGTGGCCGGCCGGGCGCAGGAGGCGCTGCTATTGCTGCTGGTCGATGTGGACCTGCCGATCGCGCGCCGGGTGTGCGAGCGCATCCGCGCCGCCTGGGCGCAGCAGAGCAAGCGCACCTTGAGCCTGGGCCTGACGGCCTGGCGCGGCGCGGAGGACGATGCGCTCAAGCTGCTGGCGCGCGCCGAGGCGGCCCAGCAGGCCGCCAGCCGCGCCGGCGGCAACTGCCTGCGCGCCGGGTAGACCGGGTTCGCGGCAGGCGCGCCCTAAGCAGCCAGCGCGCAGGGCTGGCCCTGCAGCAGCGCCGCAGCCACCATCTCGGCCACCTGCGCGGCATGGGTGAGCGGCCCCATATGGCCGGCCTCGGGCAGCACTTGCAGGCTGACTTGCGGCAGGCAGCGCGACAGCAGGGTCGCCACGCGTGCCGCCGGCAGCCGCGTGCGGCCGCCGCAGATCAGATGCACCGGCATCCGCAACTGGCTCAGCACCTGGGCGTTCCAGCGTGCATTGAAGAGCGCCTTGAAATGCCGGCTCACCACCGGCATGCGCCGCGCCAGCGGCTCGCGCTGCGAGGGCTTCAGGCCGGACCAGGCATCGCCGCCATGCCAGTAGTTGACGAAGCCCTGCGCGGCGGCCACCGTGTTGCCCTCCGCCAGGCAGCTGTCCAGCTGGCGCGCCACGCCGCGGATCTCCAGCCAGGCCGGATCGCTGCTGTCCAGCAGGCCGAAGGCCACCGGCTCGTAAAGCGTCAGCGAGCGCACCAGGCGCGGCCGTTGCAGCGCGATCTGCAGCGCCAGCGCGCCGCCGTAGGAATGACCCACCAGGTCCAGCGGCGCATGGCCGCCGCGCAGGCTGGCCAGCACCGCGCAGGCCTCGAAGGCCAGGCTTGCCGGCGCATCGACGGGCCAGACCGGGCTGGCGCCATGGCCCAGCAGATCCGGGGCCTGCAGCGACATCTCGCCCTGCAGCTGCTGCATCAGGCTGCGCCATTGCTGCCAGCCGCCAGCACTTGAATGCAGGCACAGCACCCCCGCGCCCCGGCCCCCGCATTGCATGGCGAGACCGCCGGACTGCGGCGCGAAAAGACCTTGATCCATCAGCATGGTTCGACCCTCGATGCGGGCCCGCCGCGGCATGCGGTGGGCAGGCTTGCAGCATCGAGGGCGGAGGTTTCAGCGCGGTATCAGGCCGGCTCGGCGCCGGTTTCAATTGTTGTGGCCGCGCTCTGCCCCTGCGGTCGCTCAGAAGGGGTTGTAGGACTTCTCGCGCCGGTAATGCACATAGCCGACGCTGGCGCCCGCGCGCAGGCCCACGCCCAGGCGGATCGGCGCCAGCGTGATGCCCTTGCTACGCTGGTAATTGATGCCGGCGCCGCCAATGTAGTACAGGCTGCCGTCCACGCCCGGGAAGCGCTGGTAGATCGCCGAGATGCTGGGCAGCTTGTAGACCAGGGTGAAGACCTTGGAGGCGTTCGCGCCAGCGTCGAAGCCGATCGAGGGGCCGGCCCAGTAGACGCGCGCGCTGCCGCCGCCCTTCATCATCAAATGCCCATCGCCGTAGCGCACCCCCACCGTCAGCGCGGCGGAGGCTTCCTCGCCCTTGATGTAGCCGTTCGGCCGCCCCTGCTCCTTGAAGGCCTTCTCGATCACCTTGGCCAGTCCCTCGGTGGTGCTGCCGAAGAACTCGGTGGCGGCCGCGAGGATGGAGTCCTCGTCATAGGTGTTGTCCTGCTTGGGCGCGGCGTCGGCCGCCAGGCTGGGCAGGGCCAGGCCGCCCAGGCCCAACAGGGTGGCGCCGCCGCCCAGCTGCCTGAGCAGTTCGCGGCGCTCGCTGGCGCAGGGCTTCATATCGGTGTTGTGCTTCATGGTCGGATCCTTTCGGTTGAAACCCTAAGCCAGGACGGTCGGCAGCTGCGCCGGGCGGCTGCCCGAGTTGTAAGCAAACGCTAGCCCCCCCTTCTAGGGGTGCAAGCATAGCCAGCATGACGTGACATTGTTCATGTTCATTCGATCGCCGCTGCGCCTAGACTGCGCAGTCCCTGGGAGGGGATTGCCGAGAGAGGAAGCTTCAACATGCCCAAGCCATGATCCAGGATCTGTCCAAGCTCGCGCTGGCGCTGGAATACGTCGATCTGGCCGCCGGCCATTTCCTGGCCGGCGGCAGTGAGCATGCCGCGCGCCTGCTGGCCACCGCCGCCGAAACCCTGCTGGGCGATCTTGCCAAGCTGGTGAACGACGAGACCCATGGCACCGAGGTGCAGGATCTCTTGGCCAGCATTGCGCGCGCGCATGTGCCGGCCGCCCTGCCCGCGCCGCATTCGCAGATGCGCCAGCAACAGCAGGGGCTGGCGCGCGCCGGCCGCATGGGCGAGTTGCCGGAGGACGCCGCCCGGCAGGCCACCGCGGCCCTGCTGCGCGCCTGCTGGTACCTGCTCGAATCGATGGGGCTGGAGGCGGTGGCGCCCGAGCGCCTGCGCCAGGCCATCGAGATCAGCACGATCTGGGCCGAGGTCACTCTCTAGAATCCGCGGGTGCGGCCGCTCCCCCTCATCGTCATCCTGCTGGTGCTGAACCATGTGGCCTTCAGTGGCAGCCGCATCGCCGTGGCGCTGTTCGCCATCAAGCTGGGCGCCACGCCGCTGATCGTCGGCAGCCTGATGGCCACCTATGCCCTGCTGCCGGCGCTGCTATCGGTGAGCGTGGGGCGCTGGATCGACCGCGACGGCCCGAACCGGCCGATGCTGCTGGGCTCCGCCGGTGTCGGCCTGGGCACCCTGCTGAGCTTCGCCCTGCCGGGCCTGGCCACGCTCTACCTGACGGCGGTGCTGGTGGGCCTGGCCTTCATGCTGATCAATGTGGCGGCCTATCACGCGGTGGGCGAGATGAGCCTGCCCGAGGAGCGGCCGGTGAACTTCAGCTATGTGGCGCTGGGCTTCTCCACCTCGACCTTTGTGGCGCCCATGCTCACCGGCCTGTCGATCGACGCGCTGGGCTACCGCGCCGCCTTCCTGATCCTGGCGCTGTTCACAGTGCTGCCGGTGACGGCGCTGGCCGCCGGCCTGCTGCCCGCCCACCAGCGCCACCAAAGCCCGCAGGCCAAGCGCGCCGGTCATGTGTTCGAGCTGCTGCGCGATGCGCCGCTGCGCCGGCTCTTCATCGCCATGGCCATCCTCACGGTGGCCTGGGACATCTACAACTTCGCGATCCCGGTCTATGGCTCGCAGATCGGCCTGAGCGCCTCGCAGATCGGCATCGTGATGGGCGCCTTCGCGGCCGCCACCTTCGTGGTGCGCCTGGCCATGCCCTTCATCGCCCAGCGTCTGCAGCCCTGGCCGCTGCTGGCCGGCTCGCTGCTGACCGCCGGCCTGGCCTATGTGGCCATGCCCTTCACCCGGAGCGTGGGCATGCTGATGCTGCTGACCTTTGTGCTGGGCCTGGGCCTGGGCGGCCCGCAGCCCATGGTGCTGACCCTGCTGCACCAGGCCGCGCCCGCCGGCCGTGCCGCCGAGGCCCTGGGGCTGCGCACCACCCTCATCAACACCAGTCAGACGGTGATGCCGCTGGCCTTCGGCGCGCTCGGCGCGGCGCTGGGCGTGACGCCGCTGTTCTGGGGCATGGCGGGCGCCATGTTGCTGGGCAGCCTGTACGCCCGCCGCAGCCCGGGCTGAGTGCTAGCATCGATCACGCTCAGGAGCTTGCGATGACCCAAGAACGCCGCCACTTCGCCCGCGTCGCCTTCGACGCGCCGGCGCAGCTCACCACCACCGAAGACCGCCTGCCCGTCAAGCTGCTCGACATCTCGCTCAAGGGTGCGCTGCTGCAGCTGCCGCGCCCCGGCGCGGTGGCCACCGGCATACCCTGCCTGCTGAAGGTGGAGCTGGACGGCGAGGACAGCCGCATCACCATGGCTGCCGAGGTGGCGCATGTGGACGGCGATCACGCCGGCCTGCTGTGCCGCAGCATCGACATCGAGAGCATCACCCATCTGCGCCGGCTCATCGAGGTCAACCTCGGCGAGGCCAGCCTGCTGGAGCGCGAGCTGAAGGCCCTGCTTGCCAGCTGAGCCGCGCCGCATGCAAACCCTGTCCGAACTGCTGAACCAGCATCGCTCCATCCGCAGCTACAAGCCCGATGCGATCGCGCCCGAGCTGATCGAGGCGGTGGCCGCCGACGCGGTGGCCGGCGCTTCCTCCTCGGGCAACCTGAACAGCGTGTCCATCGTGCTGACGCGCGACGTCGAGCGCAAGCGCAAGCTCTACGCCCTGCACGCGGAGCAGGAGATGGTGCTGCAGGCGCCGCTGGTGGTGACGCTGTGCGCCGACTGGTGGCGCACGCGCAGCTGGCTCAAGGCGCGCGGCGCGCGCGACAACTTCAACAACCTGATCGGCTACCACGTGGCCGCCTTCGACGCCATCATCCTGGCGCAAAACCTGGCCCTGGGTTTCGAGGCGCGCGGCCTGGGCATCTGCTACATGGGCACCACCCTGCACGCGATGCGGGGCATTGCCGAGTTGCTGGAGCTGCCCGAGACCTGCCTGCCCGTCACCAGCCTGGTGGTGGGCTATGCGGCGGAGGACCCGCCCAAACGCGACCGCCTGCCGCTGACGGCCCTGCTGCACGACGAGGTCTACCGCCGCCCCGATGCCGCCGGGCTCGATGCCATCTACGCCGAGCGCGAGCGCAAGGGCTGGGAGCGCTATATGGCGGTGCCGCGCCTGCGCGCCCTGATCGAGGAACATGGCATCCGCTCGCTGGCCGAGTTCTACACCAGCAAGGTCAAGTACGACCCCGAGCAGTTCCGCGCCGATTCCGACGCCTTGCGCCAACTGCTGCAGGAGCGATGCTTCCTGCCCTGATCAGGCGCCGATGAAGCGGCGCAGCACCGGGTAGGCCGCGTCGGGATCGTCGCGCCAGGCGCCGTGGCCCACGCCGGGGAAGCGCGCCAGCTGCATCCACTGCGGCGGCAGCGCGGCGGCGATCTCCAGCGCGTCTTCCAGCGGGCAGACCGGGTCGTCCTCGCCCACCATCACCAGCACCGGGCATTGCGCACGCGCCAGGCCCGGCCGCAGGTCCAGGCCCTGCATTTCGCCGGCCGCGAAGTGCAGCAGGATGTCGGTGTTGAGCAGCACGCGCGCGCCGGCATCGGGATCGATCGGATCACGCGTGTTGTAGAGCTTGCGGCAGCCGGCCCAGTAGGCGGCCCAGGTGTCGGCATTGGGCGTGCTCCAAAAGGCGCGCGCCAGCTCGCGCGCCACCGGCCCGCCGCGGCGCTCGAACACCGCCAGCTTGCGCGCCAGGCCCATATGGTGCGAGGTGCTGGAGAGCACCACCTTGGACGCATGGCCGGGGTGGCGTGCCAGGTAATGCTGGGCCACAAAGCCGCCGAAGCTCTGCCCCAGCACGATGGGCTTGACCAGGCCCAGCGCGTCCGACAAGCGCACCACGTCGTCGGCCCAGGTATCCAGCGTCCATTCGCTGCGCGGGCGCGGGTCGCTGCGGCCATGGCCGCGGTGGTCGTAATAGATGATCTGGGCCACATCGGCGAGCGCGCCGAAGCCGGGCTTGAAGGCCGAGTGGTCGAAGCCGGGCCCGCCATGCATGCAGATCAGCGTCGGCAGCTCGCGCATCAGCGGGCCGTCCGGCAGCAGGCCGGGGCCCTGCACATCGACAAAAAGGCGCACGCCCGGGGCAATTTCAAGTCGCATGAATTTCACTCCTGGTGGCCAGTATGCCGTGGCCCGCCTCCTCAGCCGATTTCGTCGCCGCATGGCGGCGTCGGTCGCAAGGCGCTCGCCCCGGCCTGGCGGCGGCGGCAGAATCGCTGCCATGCCCTCCATCCCCAGCAGTCCCGCCGCCGCCTTCCGTGCGGTCTTCAACCTGCGCGTGCTGGCGGCCATGGTGGGCCTGTGCGTGCTGTTCGCCGGCTCGCGCGTGCTGACCTGGTACGTCGGCTACAGCGATCTGCACAAATGGCTGATGGGCTGGCTGAGCTACACGCGCCAGACCCTGATCTCGGGCTTTGTGCTGCTCTTGCTGATCGGCTGTGCCGAGGCCTGGCTGGCGCGCTGGCCGCTGCGCACGGAAACCGCCAAGCGCCTGCTGCGCGCCGGCGCGGTGCTGCTGGGCGCGGCCCTGGGCGCCGTGCTGCGCAACCGCGTGGCCTACTGGCTGGACCCGGCGCGCGTCAAGTTCGAATGGAGCTGGTTCGTCAGCCTGCTGCTGCTGTGGAGCGCGCTGGGCGGGCTGGGCTATGCGCTGTTCCTGAAATCGCAGCGCGCCAGCCTCAGCCGCCAGGCCCTGGCCGAGGCCCGGCTGCAGAGCGAACGCCTGCAGATACGCCAGGTCGAGGCCCAGGTGTCGGCGCTGAACGCGCAGATCGAGCCGCATTTCCTCTTCAACACGCTGGCGAACGTGAAGCGCTTGTACGAGACCACGCCCGAGCGCGGCCGCGACATGCTGGGCCATTTGATCGCCTATCTGCGCTCGGCCCTGCCCGGCATGCGGCGCAGCCAGTCCAGCCTGGGCGAGGAGCTGGCCCTGGTGCGCAACTACCTCAGCATCCTGCAGATGCGCATGGGCCCGCGGCTGCGCTTTCGCATCGAGGTGCCCGAGGCGCTGCAGCCCGTGGTGCTGCCGCCGATGGTGCTGGCCACGCTGGTGGAGAACGCCATCAAGCATGGGCTGGGGCCCTTGCCCGAGGGTGGCGAGATCTGCATCCGCGCCACGCAGAGCGGGGTGCAGGGGGGCGCGCAGGGCCTGGTGATCGAGGTCGAGGACAACGGCCATGGCTTCAGCGCCAGCGCCGGCAGCGGCGTGGGCCTGGCCAACACGCGCGCGCGCCTGCAAGCCATGTTCGGCGACGCCGCCCGGCTCGAGCTGGAGGCCGCCAGCCCGCGCGGCGTGCTGGCGCGGCTGCGCCTGCCCCTGGTGCAGATGGCGGCGGCCGAGCGCACGGAGGCGCTCGCGTGAGCGGCCTGGCGGCCCATGTCTGGCAGTCCTGGCGCAGCCTGCGCGCGCGCGAACTGGCCGGCTGGTTGCTGATCGGCCTGCTGTTCGGCGTGCTGGATTCCAGCTCGCTGGTCTATGTGCTGGACCAGCCTGGCTGGCCGCTGGCCCTGCTGGGCCAGCTGATCTCGCCATTGCTGCTGGTGCTGGTGATCGCCCTCGTCTGGCTGCCGGTGGACCGCAGCGACCCGCTGCATCCGGCGCGGCCCTGGCGCCTGGCCGCCGCGCTGCTGCTGGGCGCGGGCCTGGCGCTGCTGCTGTTGCAGTGGCTGCTGCAGTGGCTGGCCTGGCCCGACGCGATGGCGCTGATGATGAAGAAGGAGGGCAAGCCGCCCTACGACCGCTGGCACTGGACCGGCGTGCTGGGCGACGCGCTGTTCGCCAGCCTCTGCGCCGGCCTGGTGGTGGCCCTGCACGAGATGAACCGGCGCCAGCAGGCGCTGGAGCTGGCGATGCAGCGCAGCCTGCAGGAGCAGACGGTGCTCAAGCGCAAGGCCATGGCGGCGCGCCTGGCCACGCTGCAGGCCCAGGTCGATCCGCAATTCCTGTTCGACACCCTGGTCGGCATCGAGCAGGACTATGCGCGCGGCGCGGCCGGTGCGGCCCTGCGCATGGAGCAGCTGATACGCCATTTGCGCGTGGCCCTGCCGCGCCTGCGCGAATCGGGCAGCAGTCTGGAGGCCGAGGCCGAGCTGCTGGAGAGTTATCTGGCGGTGCGCCTGGGTCCGGCATCGCCCGGGCTGCGGCGCGACTGGCCGGCCGAGCTGGGGCAGCTGGCGGTGCCGCCGATGGTGCTGCTGCCGTTGCTGCAACGTGCGCTGGCGCTCAGCGAGGGCGCGCCAGGCCCCTGCGAGCTGCGCGCGGAACTGAACTCGCCCGGCTGGCGCATCGGCCTGCGCTTCGGTCGCCCCGGCCTGTGCGGCGACGCCGCCGAGATCGCCGGCCTGCAACAGCGCCTGCAAAGCACCACCGACACCCAGACCCGCCTGGCCTGCAGCAGCAGCGCCGACCACACCCTTTTCAGCCTCGAGCTGCACCCATGAACAGCAGTGCCCCCACCGCCATCGTGGCGGAAGACGAAGACACCTTGCGCCATGAGCTGGTCGAGCAGCTCGGCCGGCTCTGGCCCGAGCTCAGCATCGTCGCCGAGGCCGGCGACGGCATCGAGGCCCTGCGCCTGCTGGAGCTGCACAAGCCCGACCTGATGTTCCTGGACATCCAGATGCCCGGCCTGACCGGCATCGAGGTGGCCCGCCAGGTGGGCGCGCGAAGCCATGTGGTGTTCGTCACCGCCTACGACCAGTACGCGGTGCAGGCCTTTGACGAGGGCGCCGTTGATTACCTGCTCAAGCCCCTGCAGGCGGCGCGCCTGTTCACCGCCATCAACCGCCTCAAGCAGCGCCTGGCGCAGCCGCTCGCGGACCTGAGCGCGGTGCTGGACCGCCTGGCCGCCGCGCCCCGGCTGCTGGAAAGGGCGCCGCGCCAGCCGCTGCGCTGGATCAATGCCTCGGTGGGCCAGACCCTCAAGCTCATCACGGTGGACGAGGTGCTGTACTTCCAGTCCGACAACAAGTACACGCGGGTGGCGATCCGCGAGGGCGAGGCGCTGATACGCAAGCCGCTGAAGGAGCTGGTGGAGGAGCTGGACGCCCAGCAGTTCTGGCAGATCCATCGCTCCACCCTGGTGAACGCGGCGGCGATCGCCGGCGTAACGCGCGACTTCCGCGGCCGCCTGCAGGTCAGGCTGAAAGACAGCGCCGACGTGCTGCTGGTGGCCGAAAGTTACGCCCACCTGTTCAAGCAGATGTAAGGGCGGTGGCCCGACCAGACTTTTGGCATCGGCGCAGGCGCTGCTTACCATCGGCTCCGATCCCTGGAGTCCGCCATGAAGAACCGCCTGGCAGCCGGCATGCGCCTGCTGCTTTCCCTGCCCCTGCTGTTGAGCGCGGCTGCGCGTGCGGCGCCGCCGGCACCGCCCAATCTGGTGGCGCTGAGCGAACAGCTGGTGACCTCGGGCCAGCCCTCGGCGGATTGGCTGGCCACGCTGGGCGCGCAGGGCTTCGATGCGGTGATCTATCTGGCGCCACCCACCGTCGGCGATGCGGTGCGCGAGGAGCCGCTGATCGTGGCGCGCCAGGGCCTGGTCTTCATCAACATCCCGGTGCGCTTCGACGCACCCAGCGCGCGCGATTTCGAGACCTTCGCGGCCCAGCTGGGCGCCCTCAAGGGCCGCAAGGTGCTGGTGCACTGCCAGGTAAATATGCGCGCCAGCACGCTGAGCTTTCTTTACCGCACGGTGGTGGAGAAGGCCGAGCCGCGCCAGGCCTATGAGCAGGTCGCGCGCATCTGGACCCCGTCGGGGCCCTGGAAGACGCTGATGCTTGATCAGCTGCGTCAGCACCAGATCAACTTCGACCCGTTCTGACCATGCAATACACCTTGTTTGCCCTTGAACAGGAACTCGCCCTGGTGGGCCACCATCCGGGCCCCGAACGGCTGGAGCAGCTGATTGCCGACGAGTTCGTCGAGCATGGCAGCGCCGGCCGCATCTGGACCAAGGCCCAGCTGCTGGAGGTGATGCCCCGATGGCCGGTAGTGCAGCGCGAGGTGAGCGAGTTCAGCGCCGAGGCGCTGGCCGAGAACCTCGCCCTGGTGCGCTACCGATCGCTGCGCATGGGCCAGCTGAGCCTGCGCGCCTCGGTCTGGAAGCGCCAGCCGCGCGGCTGGCAGATCGTCTTCCATCAGGGAACACCCGTGTCGCCAACTTGACCCCGGGCAAACCGGCCTCGTCTCACAATCGGCCGACCAACCGGAGACGAGCGCATGGCCGAACAAACCCACTACCGCATCTGCCCCCTGTGCGAAGCCTGCTGCGGGCTGGAGATACACAGCGAGGGTGACAAGGTCATCGCGATCCGCGGCGCCGAGGGCGATGCCTTCAGCGCCGGCTACCTCTGCCCCAAGGGCGTGTCGCTGAAGGACCTGCACGAGGACCCCGACCGGCTGCGCCAGCCGCTGATCAAGCGCGACGGCCGCTTCGTGCCGGCCAGCTGGGACGAGGCCCTGGCCGAGGTGGAGGCGCGCCTGCTGCCCATCCTGCGCGCGCATGGGCCCGACGCGGTGGCCGCCACGGCGGGCAACCCCTCGGCGCACAAGATCAGCCTGCTGGCCTACTTCCCGCGCCTGGTGCGCGCGCTGGGCACGCGCAATGTGTTCTCGGCCTCGACGCTGGACCAGATGCCCAAGCAGCTCAGCAGCGGCCTGATGTACGGCCACTGGCTCTCGATCCCGGTGCCCGACCTGCCGCGCAGCGATCTGCTCATCATCCTGGGCGCCAACCCCATGATCAGCAACGGCAGCCTCTGGACCGTGCCCGACTACCGCGGCAAGGCCAAGGCGATGCGCGCCCGCGGCGGCCGCATCATCGTGATCGACCCGCGCCGCAGCGAGACCGCCGCGGCGGCCGACGAGCACCTGCCGATCAAGCCCGGCGGCGACGCCTTCCTGCTGCTGGGCATGCTGCACACCCTGTTCGACGAGGGTCTGGTAGAGCTCAAGCACCTGGCCGCGCATGTCAACGGCCTGGACGAGTTGCGCGCCGCCGCCAGCGCCTATGCGCCCGAACGCATGGCGGCCGGCTGCGGCATTGCCGCGGCCGAACAGCGCCGCCTGGCGCGCGCACTGGCGAGCACGCCGCGCGCCTCCATCTACGGCCGCATCGGCACCTGCACGCAGCGCTTCGGCACGCTCAACAGCTGGCTGATCGATCTGCTCAACATCCTCACCGGGCACCTGGATGCCGAGGGCGGCGCGATGTTCCCCAAGGCCGCCGCCTTCGCGTCCAACACCCAGGGCAAGCCGGGCCAGGGCAAGGGCATCAGCACCGGCCGGCGCCACAGCCGCGTGAGCGGCGCGCCCGAGGTGTTCGGCGAACTGCCCATCACCTGCCTGGCCGAGGAAATCGAGACGCCCGGCGCCGGCCAGGTGCGCGCGCTCATCACCCTGGCCAGCAACCCGGTGCTGTCGGCACCGAACGGCCCGCGCATCGCCAAGGCGCTGGATGCGCTCGAGTTCATGCTCAGCCTGGACATCTACCTGAACGAGACCAGCCGCCATGCCGACGTGATCCTGCCCGGCCTCTCGCCGCTGGAGGATCTGCATTACGACATGGCCTTCCCCCAGCTCAGCTGGCGCAACCACGCGCGCTTCTCGGGGCCGGTGTTCGCGCGCCCCGCCGGTCAGCCGGAGGAATGGGAGACCCTGCTGCGCCTGGCCGCGATGGTCGAGGAGAGGGATTGGCGCGGCGATGTCGGCGCGCTCGACGACGCCAATGTCGCAGCCGATGTGCAGCGCCTTGCGGGCGAGCATGCGGGCGCGGTGCTGGCGGCGCTGGCGCCGCAGCGCGGCCCCGAGCGCCTGATCGATCTGGCGCTGCGCAGCGGCCCCTATGGCGACCGCTTCGGCCTCAAGCCCGACGGCATCAGCCTGGCCAAGGTCAAGGCCGCCCCCTGCGGGCTGGACCTGGGCGAGCTCAAACCGCGCATCCCCGAACTGCTGCGCACGCCCTCGGGCCGCATCGAGCTGGCGCCAGCTGCCCTGCTGGCCGACCTGGGTCATGTGGACGCGGCGCTCGATGCGCAGCAAAGCGCAGCCACCGGCCTGCTGCTGATCGGCCGGCGCGACACCCGCTCGGGCAATAGCTGGATGCACAACCTGCCGGTGCTGGCCAAGGGCCCGGAGCGCTGCACCCTGCTGGTGAACCCGGCTGACGCCGCGCGCCTGGGCCTGGTCGACGGCGGCCAGGGCCGGCTGCGCACCGCCACTGGCGAGCTGCTCGCGCGCGTCGAGCTGAGCGCCGAGATGATGGCCGGCGTGGTGAGCCTGCCGCATGGCTGGGGCCATGACCTGCCGGGCGCGCAGCTGGGGCTCGCCCGGGAGCGCCCGGGCGTGAACCTGAATGCGCTGCTGGACGATGCGGCGCGCGACCCGCTCTCCGGCAACGCCGTGTTGAGCGGCGTGCCGGTGGCGCTCATCCCCGCCTAGGCGTAGGCGCGCGCCAGCAAGGCCTGGATGGCCTCACGCGCGGCCGGCTCGTCCAGCGTCGGCGCGTGGCCGCGGCCGGCGATCTCCACCGCCTGCAGCTCGGGCAGGCGCGCGCACATCGCCGTCACGGTGGCGGCCGAGAGGATGTCCGAGCGATCGCCGCGCAGCACCAGCGCCGGCTTGCCCCGGATGGCATCGAACAGCGGCCACAGCGTGGGCGCGGCGCTGCCCGAGTTGACCCCCTGTGCGATCGCCGGGTCGTAGTCGGGCACGGCCACCAGGCCCTCCATCACATGCGTGGCCATCACCATGTCCAGCCAGTCGGCCGGGCCGAAGTCGGGGAAGTTGCCGTCGTTGATGCGCTGCAGCCGCGCCACCGCCTGCTCCAGCCCGCCGGCCTCGGCCGGCTCGCCCATATAGGCCTGGATGCGCGCCACACCGCGCGGGTCGAGCTCGGGCCCGACATCGTTGAGCACCACGGCGCGCAAGCGCGCCGGTTGCAGCGCGGCCATGATGATGGCCATCAGCCCGCCCAGCGAGGTGCCGACCACGCTGCACTCGGCCAGCCCGAGCAGGTCGAGCAGGGTGAACATGTCGGCCGCATAGCGGTCGGGCCGGTAGCGGGCGGGGTCGGGGTCGCGCTGCGAGTGACCGCGGCCGCGCTGGTCCGGGCAGATCACGCGGTAACGCGCGCTCAGGGCCACGGCCAGGCGATCGAAGTCGCGGCTGTTGCGCGTCAGCCCGGGCAGGCACAACACGCAGGGCGCGCCCGGGCCGGGGCCCGGGTAGTCGCGCGCGAACAGCCGCAGCCCGTCGTCACTGCGGTAGTAACGCTGCAGGTACATGGCCGCCTCAGAACTTCATCTGCACGCCCAGCGTGACGGTGCGCGGCGCGCCGTAATAGCCGCTCAGGATGCCCAGGGCCGGGATGTTGTAGCCATCGGTGCGGTAGGCCTTGTCGGTGAGGTTGCTGCCCTGCAGCGAGAAGCTGAGGTTCTTGCTGCGCTCCCAGATCAGGCCGGCGGACAGCAGCGAGTAGGCGTCCTGCGCAATGATCTCGCTCAGGTCGGTGGTGGGGTAGACCTTGGTGCGATAGCTCAGGCCGACGCGCGCGCGCAGCAGGCCGCCGAAGGCCGGTTGGCTCAGATGCTCGAGGTTCAGGCCGCCCTGGAACTTGGGCGCATTGGAGAACTTCTTGTCCTTGGCCACGTTGACGCCCTTGTCCATGTACTCGTCGTACTTGGCATGCAGGGCGGCGAGGTTGCCGCTGACGGTCCAGGCCGAGCTGGGGCGCCAGACGAACTCGAGCTCGGCGCCCTGCACGGTGGCCTTGCCGGCGTTGGTGAAGTCGCCCAGGAAGGTGGGCGCGCCATTGATGACCACGGTGCTGAACACCGAGAGCTGCACGTTCTTGTACTTGTTGTGGAAGGCCGCCGCATTCAGCTCCAGCCGGCCGCCGTCCAGCACCATCTTGGAACCCAGTTCGAAGGAATCGAGGGTCTCGTCCTCGAAGGGCTTGAGCGTGAGCGGGTTGGCCTGGTTGGCGCGCACGTTGTAGCCGCCGGACTTGAAGCCGCGCGAGGCGGTGGCGTACAGATTGGTGCTGCTGCTGAACTTGTAGTCCATCGACAGCTTGGGCGCGGTGTTGTGCACCTTGCGCGTCTTGTCGAAATCGGCCGCGGTGGCCACCACCTTGGTGTAGGTGCCGTCGGAGAAGCCCTGGTTGAGCACCACTGCGCGCTTGCTCTCCTCGGTGAGGCGCAGGCCGGCGGTCAGGCCCAGGTCGGGCGTCAGGCGCCAGTTCCAGTCGCCGTAGACGGCCGTGCTCTTGGTGTAGACCTTGCCGTTGGTGTTGCCGAAGGAACGGAAGATGGTGTCCGCCAGGAAGGCGTTCAGCACCGTGCCGCCGGCCTTGCCATCGAACTGGTAGAGGCCGAACACGCCCGACTGCGTGCCGCCGGCGTCGTAGGTGAACTGCAGCTCGTTGCTGCGCTGGCTGTCCGAATAGCTGGCGCGCACGTCGGCGATCTTGTTGGGCAGGCCGTCGAAGTCGATGCCGGTGGCGGTGTCGCCGCTACGGTATGCGCTGATGAACTTGGCGGTCCAGGCGTCCGAGACATTCCAGGTGGCGGTGAGCGACTGGCCACCGCCATGGGTGAAGTTGGCGTTGGCCATGCCGCTGGTGATGTCGTAGCGGCTGGTCGGCACCGGCGTCTTGAGCGGGTCCCAGGTGTTGTTCACCGCCATGCGCTGGAAGCCGCGCATGTTCGAGTCGTCGCGCGTGCGGTCGATGCTGAACAGCACATTGAAGGGCATGCCGGTGGGGAAGAAGCCGAAGCTGGCGCGGCCGGCATTGGTCTTCTGGTTGCTGACGGCGCTGCCGTCCACCAGGTTGTGGCCATAGCCATCGTGGTTCAGGCTGGCCAGGGCCACGCGGCCGCGCAACTGCCCGTCGGCGCTGGCCGCGCCGGCGGCGGCCTTGAGGTTGATCTGGCCATAGTTGCCGAAGGCAAAGCTCAGCGCACCCTCGGTGTCCTTGCCGAGCGGGCGCGACACGTACTTGATGGCGCCGCCAATGGTGTTCTTGCCGTACAGCGTGCCCTGCGGCCCGCGCAGCACTTCCACGCGCTGCACATCGAACACGTCCAGCAGGCCGCCCTGGGGCCGTGCCACATAGACATCATCGAAGTAGATGCCCACGCCCGGGTCCACGCCCCACAGCGGATCGGCCTGGCCGACGCCGCGGATGAAGCTGGTGACGGTGGTGTTGCTGCCGCGCGCGGCATAGACGGTGAGGTTGGGCACCTGGCCCTGCAGGTCGCCGAGGTCCTTCACGCCCAGGGTCTCCAGGGCCTTCTCGGTCATGGCGGTCACGGCCACCGGCACGTCGCGCAGGCTTTCTTCGCGGCGGCGCGCGGTGACGGTCACCGTCTCCAGCGTCGTCACCTCGCTCTTGGCCTCGTCGGCGGGCTTGCCGCTGGCCGCGGGCGCGGTCTGTTGTGCCATCGCGGGGGCGGCAAAGGCTGCGGCCAGGGCCAGGCAGAGGCGGCTGATGCGTTGATGCTGAAGGGTCATGAGGTCTCCGTTTTGTGGTCTGAACTTTTTTGAGGGCGAGTCCACCCAGCCGGCGCGCGCGGCCGGCGCAAATGGGCGGGTGGGGAATGCGGGGCTGGCGCGCGCCTAAAGCGGGCGTTAAGCGGGCGCTAAGCGGGCGCAGCCGTGGTGTGGGTGCTGGTCATGCCTGTCTCCAACTTGTTGTCATGGCCTGTGCGCGGCCAGGTAGGCTTGTCTTTGCAAAGGCCATGCCCAAGGCCGGCCCGGCGGCCCCAAGCAAGTGCAAACCACTAGGCTTTGGGGCCGAAAGCGGGGCTGGCTTGCCGCTTGGCAGCGCCGGGCCGCGGCGCACAGCGCCCAACTGTCCATACAACAGGCAACGATGCGCAAATCGCTGCCCAATTTTCAGTCGATGCCTGTGTTTCAGACAGCTGGCGCGGCTCATTGCGCCGTCCAGCCGCCGTCCACCGGCAGGGCCACGCCGGTGATGCCGGCGGCCGCCTCGCTGCACAGGAACACCGCCACCTCGCCGATGCGTTGCGGCGGCAACAGGGTCAGGTTGGGCTGTTTCTCGCGCAGCAGTTCGCGGATGCCGGCCTGGCGGTCGCCACCCAGGGCGGCGGCGCGCGCCTCAATCTGCGGCTGGATGATGGCGGTGTCGGTCCAGCCCGGGCAGATGCAGTTGACCGTGATGCCCTCGGCCGCGGTCTCCAGCGCCACACCCTTAGACAGGCCCACCAGCCCATGCTTGGCGGCCAGGTAGGCGGCCTTGTTGACCGAGGCCACCAGGCCATGCACCGAGGCGATGTTGACGATGCGGCCCCAGCCGCGCGCGCGCATCCGCGGCACCGCCGCCTTCATGGTGTGGAAGGCCGCGCTCAGATTGACCGCCAGGATGGCGTCCCAGCGCTCGGCAGGAAATTCCGCAATGCCGCAGGTGTGCTGGATGCCGGCGTTGTTGACCAGGATGTCGGGCGCGGCCAGCGCCGCGCTGGCGGCGGCAAGCAGGCCCGCGGCCGCCTGGGCATCGCCCAGATCGGCGCGCACATAGGCGGTGCGGCGCCCCGTGGCGCCGGCCAGTTCGGCGGCCACCGCATCGCCCTGCGCCTGCGGCTCGATGCCATGCAGCACCAGGTCCGCGCCGGCTTCGGCCAGGCAGCGTGCGATCGCCAGGCCTATGCCCTGGGTGGCCCCGGTCACCAGGGCGGTACGGTCGTGCAAGGTCATGTCTCGTCGTCCTTCTTGAGTTGCTGGCGCAGCGCCGTCTTCAGCACCTTGCCGTAATGGTTCTTGGGCAGCGCATCGACGAACAGATAGCGCTTGGGTCGCTTGAAGCGCGCCAGGGCCTGCAGGCATTGCGCATCCAGCGCGGCGGCGTCCGGTTGCGCGCCGGCCTCGAGCGCGACAAAGGCCACCACGATCTCGCCCCATTCGGCATCCGCCTGGCCCACCACCGCCACCTCGCGCACGCCGGCGCAGCGCAGCAGCACCTCCTCGACCTCGCGCGGGTAGATGTTGGAGCCGCCGCTGATGATGAGATCCTTGGAGCGGTCCTTCAGGGTCAGAAAGCCCTGGGCATCGAGCGCGCCCATGTCGCCGGTCCAGAGCCAGCCGCCGCGCAGGGCCTGGGCCGTGGCCTCGGGCTGCCGCCAGTAGCCGGCCATCACGGTGTCGCCGCGCACCAGCACCTCGCCGGTCGCGCCCGCCGGCAGCGCATTGCCCTGCTCGTCCGCCACGCGCACCTCCACCAGGCTTTGCGCCACCCCCACCGAGGCCAGGCGGGCGAGCCAGTCGGGATGGTCGCGGTCGGCCAGCTGCGCGCGGGCCAGCGCGGTGATGGTCATGGGCGACTCGCCCTGGCCATAGATCTGCACGAAGCGCGGCCCCATCAGGGCCAGCGCGCGCTGGATGTCCTGCACATACATGGGGCCGCCGCCATAGACGATGGTCTTGTAGCCCGAAGCATCGCCGCCGCTGGCCTGCAGATGCTCGACCAGGCGCTTCACCATGGTGGGGGCGGCAAACAGGCACAGCCGCCCCAGCCGCTGCGAAAGCGCCTGCAGCTCGGCCACATCGAAGCCGCCCGAGCGCGGCACTACATGGCGCGCGGCCCTGGCGACGAAGGCGAAGTTGTAGAGCCCGGCGCCATGCGACATCGGCGCCGCATAGACGATCACGTCCTCGGCCTCGACCGCATCCACGTCGATGAAATAGCAGGACGTCATGGCGAGCAGATTGCGGTGCGTCTGCATCACGCCCTTGGGCCGGCCGGTGGTGCCCGAGGTGTAGAACAGCCAGGCCAGATCGTCGGGGGCGCGCGCCTGCATGGGCGCGGGCTCATGGGCCAGCAGCGCGGCACAGGCGGCCTCGTCGGGGCAGCAGAGCATGCGCAGGCCCGGCATGCTGGCCAGCTCGGGCTGCAGCGAGGCGCCCAGATCGGCGCTCACGAACAAGGCCTCGGCGCCGGCGTCCTGAACAATGTAGGCGAGCTCCTTGGCATGCAGCTTGGCGTTCACCGGCACCACCGTCAGCCCCGCCCACCAGGCCGCGTAGAGCAGCTCCAGATAGGCCGGGTGGTTGCTCATATAAAGCGCCACACGCGCACCCGGCCGCAGGCCACAGCTCTGGCTCAGGCCATGCGCCAGGCGCGCCACCCGGTCGGCCAACTCGCCATAGCGGCACAGCAATTGGTCGCCGTGCAGCAGGGCCGGCCGCTCCGGGTGAAGCAGCGCGCTGCGCTGCAGCAGGCAGGCCAGGTTCATTGCACCCGCTCCAGCACGCTGACGTAGTTGGCCACCGCCGAGCCGCCCATATTGAAGACGCCGCCCAGGCGCGGCTGCGGCAGCTGCATCTCGCCCGCCTCGCCCACCAGCTGCATGGCGGCCAGCACATGCATGGAGACGCCGGTGGCGCCGATCGGGTGGCCCTTGGCCTTGAGCCCGCCCGAGGCATTCACCGGCAGCGCGCCATCGGCCATCACCAGGCCCTGCTCCAGCACGCGGGCGCCCTGCCCGGGCGGCGCCAGACCCATGGCCTCGTAGCTGAGCAGCTCGGCGATCGTGAAGCAGTCGTGCACTTCGGCGAAGGAGAGATCGCGCACGCCGATGCCGGCCTGCTGCAGGGCCTGTGCCCAGGCGCGGCGCGGGCCCTCGAAGGCGAGCGGGTCGCGCCGCGAGAGCGGCAGGAAATCGTTCACCTGCACGCGGCTGCGCAGCGCCACCGCGCGCCTGAACTGGCGTGCCAGGCTGGCATCCACCAGGATCAGCCCGGCCGCCCCGTCCGAGACCAGCGAGCAATCGGTCTTGCGCAGCGGCGCCGCGATCAAGGGGTTGCGCTCAGAAACTTCGTTGCAGAACTCGAAGCCCAGGTCCTTGCGCATCTGCGCCCAGGGGTTGCGCACACCGTTGGCGTGGTTCTTGGCGGCGATGCGGGCGAGCACCGCGCCGTGATCGCCATGGCGCTCGAAATAGGCCTGGGCGATGCGGCCGAAGATGCCGGGAAAGCTCAGGCCCTGGCTGGCCTCCTCGGGCACATAGGAGGCATTGCCCAGGATGCGCGTGACCTCGGCGCCCGAGACCGCCGTCATCTTCTCGGCCCCCACCACCAGGGCGATGCGGGCGCGGCCGGCCTCGATCGCGTCGGCCGCCGCATACAGCGCCGCAGCACCGGAGGCACAGGCATTCTCCAGCCGCGTGGCCGGGGCCCAGCGCAGCGCCGCGTTGGCCTGCATGGGCAGGGAGGAGGCAAAGATCTCGGGCACGAAACCGCCGTTGAGCTGGCCCAGCCAGATGCCGTCGACCTCGGCGCCGCCGAGGCCCGCGTCCGCCAACGCGCCCTGCGTCACGCCGCCGATCAGCTGCTCGAGATCCAGGCCGTCCAGACGCCCGAACTTGCTGTGGGCCCAGCCAACGATGCACACTGCCATGCCATGCTCCTTGTGATGTTCGGCGCGACTATAGGAACAGCGCCGCGCCCGCGAAACACGTACAACTACCTCAGGACTGCCCCCATGCCCGCCAGCGACGCCAGTGCCGAACCGAGCGCCGACGCCGATCTCAACCTCGCCTTCGACCTCGCTCCCGTGGGCCTGTGCGTGACGCGCGAACGCGGCATCCAGCGCTGCAACGATGCCTTCGCCGAGATGTTCGGCTACCAGCCCGCCGAGCTGGCGGGCCGTTCGATGGCCTGCCTCTACCCCTCGGAATCCGAGTTCGAGCACATCGGCGCGCAGGGTTTCAACGTGATGCTGGAGACCGGCCGCTACAGCGACGAGCGCATCATGAAACACCGCAGCGGCCGGCTGTTCTGGGTGCATGCGGCCGGGCGTTCGCTGCGCCGCGATCAGCCTTTTGCCTGCGCGGTCTGGATGTTCGAGGACATTTCGGCGCGCCGCGCCGTCACCGTGGATCTGACGGCGCGCGAGCGCGAGATCGTGCGCCAGCTGGCCGCCGGCCAGAGCACCAAGCAGATCGCGCGCCTCTTGGGCATCAGCCCGCGCACCATCGACGGCCACCGCGCCCGCATCATCCGCAAGGTCGGCGCCAGCAGCGCCAGCGAGATGCTGGCCAAGCTGGTGGGGCTGGCCTGAGCGGCCGGCTCAGGGCTGGTAGAAGCGCAGCAGGCCCTGCCAAAGCGCCAGCGCCTCATGGGCCATGCTGGTGCTGCCGGCCAGGGGCTTGGCGTCGGCAGCCAGCTGCACCATCACCAGCTTGAGGGCCGGATCGATCAGCATCATCTGGCCGAACACGCCCAACATCGCAAAGCGGCGCGAGTTGCCCGGGAAGGTCCAGAACTGGTAGCCGTAGCCAAAGTAGGGGCTGGCGCGGCCGGGCTGGAAGGCCGGCGCATGCAGGTGCCAGTCGGTGGCCTCGCGCAGAAAACGCGCCGGGATGATTTGCTGGCCGTTGTCGGGGCGCCGGCCATCGTTGGCCAGCAGCACGCCCAGGCGCGCGTAGTCGCCCAACGTGGCGTTGAAGTTGCCCGCCGCGGCCTCCAGGCCGGTGCGGTCGGCGCGCCACAGCGCGCTCTGCTCGGCGCCCATCGCCTGCCACAGCCGCGGGCCCAGGTAGTCGCTCAAGGACTGGCCGGTGGCGCCGCGCAGCGCCGCCGCCAGCATCACCGTCTCGGTGCTGGCGTAGTGAAAGCGCGTGCCCTGCGGCGCGATGCGCTGGTTGATCTGGCTGGCGGCGGCCTCCAGACCCTCACGGCTGGCGGCACGGCCGTAGCGGGCCAGATCGTCCTGGCCGTCGTAGCGCTCCTCGAACCGCACGCCCGAGGCCATGCGCAGCAGATTGCGCAAGCTGGTCTGGCCGTACAGGGTATCGGCCAGGCCCGGCGCATAACGCTCTGCCGTATCGTCCAGCGAACGCAGCTTGCCCTCCTGCAGCGCCAGCCCCACCGCCAGCGCGACGATGGACTTGGCCATCGAGTGCGAGACAAAGCGGTGCTCGGGCCCGCGCTCGTACTGATAGCGCTCGAGCTGCACCACGCCGTCCTTCACGATCATCAGGCCCATCACGCGCTGGCGCGCCAGGTAGGCGCTGACGTCGCGCTCGACGCCATCGTCCGCCAGCCAGCGCAGCGCCGGCTCGCTGGCCGCGCGCGGCAGCCGCAGCGGCTGCTCGCTGGCCGGCAACTGGTGCACCGGCCCATTCAGGATGCCGGCGATCGCGCCCTGGTTGCTGAAGGAGCCCACGCGCACCGCTTCATTGCTGAACCAGTCGCTGGCGGTGCCGAGCGGATAGCCCTGCTGGCGCCCCAGCAGATCCTCATCGGGGGCGGCATGCAGCAGCGCCGGCAGCAGCATGGCCAGCCATATGCAATGCCTTGTCGTCGCCATCACCACCGTGCTGCCGCCCCTGCGAGTCTTGTTGGATGAGGCGCATTTCAACAGCATTCCCGGCCGCTCCCAATCCCAGGGACTGGGGGCCAAACAGAGGCGACCGTGAAACTTCGTTAGGGTGAACCGGGTAACTGTGGTACATTCGGCAGCATAGATACGCACAAGACCGTTTCTTCAAGGTCTTCAATCTGCAGCCCCGCCGTACGTTCGCTTCATTCGTCGCGCCAGGCTCGCTCCAGTTTTAACTCCCCGTTTGACTGTTCTTGAGTGTTTCTGTCTCCGCAGGCCATGTGGTCGCGGAGTGTTTTTCAATAGTTTCCTAAGGAACAGATCATGACGACTATGCAAACCGGTACCGTGAAGTGGTTCGACGACGGCAAGGGCTTTGGTTTCATCACCCCCGATGACGGCACCAAGGACCTGTTCGCCCACCACAGCGAAATCCGCAACAACGGCGGCTTCCGCACCCTGGCCGAAAACCAAAAGGTCGAGTTCGAAGTGAAGCAAGGCCCCAAGGGCCTGCAAGCCGCCAACATCCGCGGCGTGTAATTCACGGGGCCTGGCGGATCTTTCGAGCTCCGCCCGGCCTCTGAACTCAGCCTGGGAAGGCTGGGACCCTGGTGCAAGCCAGGGTCTCTATCCGCAAGCAGCGTTGACCCAACAACATCTGTCTTGCGATTGAATGCAGTGACCCGTGTCACTCATCTGCGCGACCCGATGCGCAGCGGCGCCAGCAAAGCTGGCTGCCAACCCGGTGCATGGCACCAAATCCCTTTATCGCAATCCGCGCCAAGACGGTTTCCCTATTCGCTCACGCCACAGGGACGGCATCAAGGCGCACACCTCAAAAGACTATGCAAACGAAAAAAAGCATTGAGGTGGGGCGTTTCCTTGTCTCACCTTTCACCAAACCCACCCATGACGGCGGCTTCGCAGCCTCGGTCTCGATCCGCTCCGGCCAGGGCATGGCCAGCCATGACCGCGTGATGCGCTTCACGCCGCGCTTTGCCACGCAGCGCGCCGCGATCGCCTATGCCACCCGCGAGGGCGTGGCCTGGGTCAGCAAACTCCATTAAGACGCCTCGGCGCCTTGCCAACAAAAAGGGCGACTCCTTGCGGAGCCGCCCTTTTGCTTTGCAGCGGAAGAACCTGAGGGTCAGGTCTTGCCTGGCAGCGCCACGCCACCGCCCAGCGCCTTGTAGAGCTGCACGCCGTTGACCAGCTGCGCCAGGCGCACCTGCAGCGCCGCCTGGCGCGCCGCGAAGCTGGCGCGCTGGGCGTCCAGCAGCTCCAGCGAGCTGGAGGCGCCGTTGGCAAAACGCAGCTCCACCAGTCGCAGACGCTCGGCCTCGGCCGCGGCCTGCGCATCCTGGGCGCGCGCCTGCTCGCCCAGCGTGGCCCGGCCCGCCAGCGCGTCGGCCACCTCGCGGAAGGCGCTCTGCACGCTCTTCTCGTACTGCGCCACCGCGATCTCGCGCGCCGCCTTGGCCGAGGCCAGGTTGGCTTCGTTGCGGCCGCTGTCGAAGATCGGCAGCAGCAGTTGCGAGGCAAAGCTCCAGGCGGTGTTCTTGAACAGACCGTCGAGCTCCGAGCTGGCCGTGCCGAGGCTGGTGGTGAGCGTGATGCTGGGGAAGAAGGCCGCACGCGCCGCGCCGATATTGGCATTGGCGGCGCGCAGCAGGCTCTCGGCCTGCAGCACATCGGGCCGCTGCACCAGCACTTCGGAAGGCAGGCCGGCCGGCAGCTCGGCGAGCTGCTGCGCGGCCAGGGCCTGGCCCGCCGGCAGATCGGCCGGCAGGGGCTGGCCGAGTAGCAGCACCAGGGCGTTCTCGTCCTGGGCGCGCTGGCGTTCGGCCTGCGCCACGGCCGCGCGCGCGGCCTCGAGCGCCGAGGCCGCGCCGGCCAGATCCAGGCTGGAGGCGGCGCCGTTGTCGAAGCGCAGCTTGAAGAGGCGATGGCTGTCCTCGCGCGTCGCCAGGGTCTGGCGCGCCAGCTGCAGCAGTTCCTCGTCCGCCTGCAGGCCCAGATGGGCAGCGGCCACCGCGGCCACCAGGCTCAGCTGGGCCGCGCGCGCGCCCTCGGCGCTGGCGAGGTAGCGCTGCGTGGCCGCATCGCTCTGATTGCCCAGCTTGCCGAACAGGTCCAGCTCATAGGCGCTGATCTGCAGGCCGGCCTGGTAGCTGCTGGTGATGGTGTCGTCCTTGCCGGGCTGGCGCGAGCTGGCCAGGCCGACGCCCACGGTGGGCAGCTGGTTCGCGGCGCTGACGCGCGCCAGCGCCCGCGCCTGCTCCACATTCAGCAGGGCGACGCGAAGGTCGCGGTTGTTCTGCAGCGCCAGCTCGATCAGCTTGCGCAGGCGCGCATCAGCGTAATAGCGCTGCCAGTCCAGTTGCGCGGCCGCCTCGGGGCCCTGGCTGGGCTGGGCCCAGGACTGCGCCACTGGTGCCGCGGGGCGCTGGTGCTCGGGCGCGAGGTTCGCGCAGCCGCTCAGGGCCGCGGCCATGAGGATGCTCAGGGTCAGGTGTTGCTTGCTCATCTCAGCGGCCCTCCGTCGTGTTGCTGGCTTCACTCATTGCCGCCTCATGCGCATACAGCCGCCGCTGCCGGTCGCTGCCCTTGAAGATGCGTCGCACCACCAGGAAGAACACCGGCACGAAGATCACCGCCAACACCGTGGCCGAGATCATGCCGGACAGCACGCCGGTGCCGATGGCACGCTGGCTGGCCGAGCCCGCACCGGTGGCGAAGAACAGCGGCGTCACGCCCAGGATGAAGGCCATCGAGGTCATGATGATGGGGCGGAAGCGCAGATGGCAGGCTTCCAGGATGGCCTCGATCAGGCCCTTGCCCTCGGCCTGCAAGTCCTTCGCGAACTCGATGATCAGGATAGCGTTCTTGGCCGAGAGACCGATGATGGTGATCAGGCCCACCTTGAAGTAGACGTCGTTGGGCATGCCGCGCAGGCTGGCACCGGCCAGCGCACCCAGCAGACCCAGCGGCACCACCAGCAGCACCGAGAGCGGGATCGACCAGCTCTCGTACAGCGCCGCCAGGCACAGGAACACCGCCAGCAGCGAGAAGGCGAGCAGGATGGTGGCTTGCGAGCCCGAGAGCTTTTCCTCGCGCGACAGGCCGGTCCACTCATAGCCGATGCCGGGCGGCAGCTGCTTGACCATCTGCTCCAGCTCGGCCATGGCCGCGCCGGTGGAGGCACCGGGCGCGGCATCGCCGGCCAGGCGCATCGCCGGGTAGCCGTTGTAGCGCGTGGCCTGCATCTGGCCGGTGATCCAGTGGGTGCGAGCAAAGGCCGACAGCGGCACGCCCTGGCCCTTGGCATTGCTGACGTTCAGGCGCAGCAGGTCCTCGGGCTGCATGCGGGCGGCCGCATCGGCCTGCACCACCACGCGCTGCAGACGGCCGCTGCTGGGGAAGTCGTTCACATAGGCCGAGCCCAGCTGGGTGCCGATCACCGCGGCGATCGCGTCGTAGCTGACGCCCAGGGCGTTGGCCTTCTCGCGATCGATGTCCAGCTGCAGCTGGGGGGCGTCTTCCAGGCCGTCGGGGCGCATGCCGGTGATGAGCTTGCTCTGGCTGGCCATGCCCATCAGCTGGTTGCGCGCGTTCAGCAGCGCCTCGTGGCCGAGGCCGGCGCGGTCCTGCAGGCGCAGGGCAAAGCCGGTGGCCGTGCCCAGTTCGGGGATGGGCGGAGGCGAGAGCGGGAAGATGAAGGCATCGCGCACCGCCATCATGGCGCCGAAGGCGCGGCCGGCCAGCGCCGAGGCGCTGTGCTGCGGGCCGACGCGCTCCTCCCAGGGCTTGAGCGGCACGAACACCAGCGCGGCGTTCTGGCCCTGGCCCGAGAAGGAGAAGCCGATCACGCCCACGGTGTGCTGCACCTCGGGCTGCTTGAGCATGAAGTCTTCCACCTGCTTGACGGCCGCCTCGGTGCGGCTGGCCGTCGCACCCGGGGGCAGCTGCACATTGACGATCAGGTAGCCCTGGTCTTCGTTGGGCAGGAAGGAGGTGGGCATGCGGGTGTAGAGCAGGCCCACGGCCGCCACCACCACGCCATACACGATCAGCATGCGGCCGCTCTTCTTCAGCAGCTTGGCCACCCAGCCCTCATAGCCCTTGGCGGTGCGCGCGAAGCCGCGGTTGAACCAGCCGAAGAAGCCGGTCTTGGCGTGCGCATGGCCGGCCTGCACCGGCTTCAGCAGGGTGGCGCACAGCGCCGGCGTGAGCGTCAGCGCCATCAGCGCCGACAGCAGCATCGAGGCCACCATGGCCAACGAGAACTGGCGGTAGATATTGCCCACCGAGCCGGCGAAGAAGGCCATCGGCACGAACACCGACACCAGCACCACGGTGATGCCGATGATGGCGCCCGAGATCTGGCTCATCGCCTTGCGCGTGGCCTGCAGGGGCGGCAGCCCCTCCTCGTTCATGATGCGCTCGACGTTCTCCACCACCACGATGGCATCGTCGACCAGGATGCCGATCGCCAGCACCATGCCGAACAGCGTCAGCACATTGATGGAGAAGCCCATCCACAACATGATGGCGAAGGTGCCCAGCAGGGCCACCGGCACCACGATGGTGGGGATCAGGGTGTAGCGCCAGTTCTGCAGGAACAGGAACATCACCAGGAACACCAGCACGACGGCCTCGACCAGGGTCTCGACCACCTGGCTGATGGAGATCTTCACGAACTTGGACGAGTCGTAGGGGATCGCGTAGTTCACGCCCTCGGGGAAGTAGCGCTCCAGTTCCAGCATGCGCTCCTTCACCGCGGTGGCCGAGGCCAGGGCGTTGCCGCTGGGGGCGAGCTGGATGCCGATGCCGGTGCTGGGCTTGCCGTCCAGGCGTGAGTAGGAGCCATAGCTCTGGCCGCCCAGCTCGATGCGCGCCACGTCCTTGAGGCGCACGCTGGAGCCGTCGGTGTTGGCGCGCAGCACGATGTTGCGGAACTGGTCCACCGTCTCGAGCTGGCCCTTCACCACCACCGTGGCCGACATGGTCTGGCTGGAGAGATTGGGCAGCTCGCCGATCGAGCCGGCCGGCACCAGCGCGTTCTGCGCGCGGATGGCGGCATTCACCTCGGCCGGGCTGATGTTGAAGGACAGCAGCTTGGCCGGGTCCAGCCAGATGCGCATCGCGCGCTCGGTGCCGAACAGCTGGGCCTGGCCGATGCCGGGCAGGCGCTGCAGCTCGGGGATGATGTTGCGCGAGGCATAGTCACCCAGGGCCACCGGGTCCAGCGTGCCGTTCTTGCTGGAGAGCGTGACGAAGAGCAGGAAGTTGCTGCGCGACTTGTCCACGCGCACGCCCTGCTGCACCACCTGGGCGGGCAGGCGCGGCGTGGCGCGGCCGAGGCGGTTCTGGATCTCGACCTGGGCCAGGTCGATATTCGTGCCGGGCTCGAAGGTGACGGTGATGGCGCCGGTGCCGTTGGCCTGGCTGACCGATTCCATATAGGCCAGGCCGGGCGCGCCATTGAGCTCCTGCTCGATCACCGAGACGACGCTCTCGTCCAGGGTCTTGGCCGATGCGCCCGGGTAGGCGGTGCTGATGACCAGCGATGGCGGCGCCACCGTGGGGTACTGCGCCACCGGCAGCTTGGTGATGGAGACCGCGCCGAACACCAGGATGAACAAGGCGATCACCCAGGCGAACACCGGCCTGTCAATGAAGAAACGTGACATGTGTGGTGCCTCCTCGGCTTAGCGGCTGGCGGCGGAGGCCGGTGCTGCTGCGGCGTTGGGCACCCACGGCACCGGCGTCACCGGCGCGCCGGGCACGAACATCTTCTGGAAACCGTCGACGATGACTTGATCACCCGGCTTGAGGCCGTCCAGCACCACCCATTGGTTGCCCTGCGCCGCGCCCACCTTGACCATGCGCGGCTCGGGCTTGTTGCCGGCGCCGACGATCAGCACCGAGTCACCCTGGTTGCTGCGCTTGACGGCCTGCTGCGGCAGCAGGATGCCGGCCGGCAGCTCACCCTGCGACAGGCGCACCCGCACATACTGGCCAGGCAAGAGCTGACCCTCGCCATTCGGCACCTCGGCGCGCAGCAGCACCTGGCCCGAGCTGGCGTCCACGCTCAGGTCGGTGAAGAGCAGCTTGCCGGGCTTGGCCAGCTCGCTGCCGTCATCCAGCGCAATGCGCACCTGCGCCGCCTGGGCGCCGGCCGAGCGCAGCTGGCCCTTGGCCAGCGCCGCGCGCAGCTGCTGCACCTCGTTGGCGCTCTGGGTGAAGTTCACGTAGACGCTGGAGGTCTGCTGGATCAGCGCCAGCTGGGTGGCCTCGGCGGCGCTCACCAGCGCGCCCTCGGTTACCAGGGCGCGGCCGATGCGGCCGGAGATCGGCGCCGTCACATGGGCGTAGTCCACGTTCAGCTTGGCGGTCTGGATCGCGGCCTTGGCGGCGGCCACATCGGCCTCGGCGGACTTGGCGGCCGCCACCGAGCTCAGGTATTCCTGCTGGCTGATCGCCTTCGCATCCACCAGGGGCTTGTTGCGTTCGGCCTGAGCCGCCGCCTGGGCCAGATTGGCCTGCGCCTTGGCCAGGCTGGCCTGGGCGCTTTCCAGCGCGGCCTGGTAGGGGGCCGGATCGATCTGGAACAGCGGCTGGCCGGCCTTGACCTCGCTGCCTTCGGTGAACAGGCGCTTCAGCACCACGCCGTTCACGCGCGCCCGCACCTGGGCGGTGCGCTGGGCCTCCACGCGACCCGGCAGCTCGGTCTGCAGCGCCACCGCCTGCAACTCGGCCTTCAGCACGCCCACCGGGGCCGGCGGCGGCATGCCACCGCCGCCCGCGCCGGCGGCCTTGTCACCGCCGCCGCAGGCGCTGAGCGCCGCGGCCACCGCCACCACCAGGGGCAGCAGGTAAAGGGCGCGGGCACGCAGGCCAGCGCCGGATGAGGATGTTGCGGCGATTGTTACTGCTTCTTCTTGGACTGGCATCACGATGGGATTCCTCTCTGCAACTCGGTAGAACAACGACGAACAGCGCGTCGGTTTTCGACATGGGGATGGGGGCGGAGTATAAACATACATTCGCGTATGTATGTTTCTTGACCTAAAATCCCTACACCATGGCCAGGAAAACCAAGCAAGAAGCAATGGAGACACGCCACCGCCTGCTCGACGCGGCGGAGCAGCTCTTCCATCAGCACGGGGTTTCACACACCTCGCTGCAGGATATCGCGCAGGCCGCCGGCCTGACGCGCGGCGCCATCTATTGGCACTTCGAGGACAAGGCCGAGCTCTTCGACGCCATGATGGAGCGCGCCGCCATGCCGCTGGAAGAAGGCATGAGCATGACGAGCGAGGCCTCGCCGCAGCTGAGCCTGGCCGAGCTGCGCTGGGGCCTGGTGAACGTCTTCTACTCGGCCATGCACAACGAGCGCACCCGGCGCGTGTTCGAGATCGCGATGCAGAAGGTGGAGTACACCGGCGAGCTGCAGGCCCTGAAGGACCGCAAGCTCAGCGCTCATCGCGACTGGCGCGCGCAGAACCAGGCCGCGTTCGACCATGCGGTGGCCCTGGGCCAGTTGCCCAAGGCGATGGACACCCGCCTCGCCGCGATCGCCCTGGTGGCCCTGGTGGACGGGCTGATCCATCAATGGATCATGGACCCCGAGTCCTTCGACCTGATGCAGGTGGGCCAGGCCAGCGTGGAGGGCTTTCTCACCAGCCTGGCGCAAAGCGGCAGCGCCCTGCTGCCGCCCATGAGCGCCGAGGAGCGGGCCCGCCTGGGCCAGGCCGGCATTTGCCGGCGCGCAGCACAAAGCCACGCCGAATGACCTTTCAAGCCCCGGGCCTTCGTCGGGAGGGTTCGGGTTTGTGCCGAGTCAAGGGACAATCGCGGGTTGCCCGCGCCCGAATGATCTGAAAGCCCTGCCGTGTCCGCCCATCCCGCCATTACCCCGCCCAAAGCCTCCAAGGCCCTGACGGCCTACCGCCCGTTCTGGGCCAAGCGCTTTGGCGTGGCGCCCTTCCTGCCGATGAGCCGGGCCGAGATGGAACAGCTGGGCTGGGATTCCTGCGACATCATCATCGTCACCGGCGACGCCTATGTGGACCATCCCAGCTTCGGGATGGCGGTGATCGGCCGCACGCTGGAGGCGCAGGGCTTTCGCGTCGGCATCATCGCGCAGCCCGATTGGCAGAGCGCCGATCCCTTCAAGGTGCTGGGCAAGCCGAACCTGTTCTTCGGCGTGGCGGCCGGCAATATGGATTCGATGATCAACCGCTACACCGCCGATCGCAAGATCCGCAGTGACGACGCCTACACGCCCGGCGGCGAGGCGGGCAAGCGGCCGGACCGCGCCACCCTGGTCTACACCCAGCGCTGCAAGGAGGCCTGGAACGATGTGCCGGTGGTGATCGGCGGCATCGAGGCCTCGCTGCGCCGCATCGCCCATTACGACTACTGGAGCGACAAGGTGCGCCGCTCCATCCTGGTGGACGCCAAGGCCGATCTGCTGGTGTATGGCAATGCCGAACGGGCGATCGTCGAGATTGCCCACCGGCTGGCGCAACGCAAGCCCATCGAGAGCATCACCGATGTGCGCGGCACCGCCTTCATGCGCCGTACCAACGACCCGACGGCCGCCGGCTGGTTCGAGCTGGATTCCAGCTCGGTGGACCTGCCCGGCCGCGTGGACGAGCTGATCAGCCCCTACCAGGAGATCGCGCAGGAGACCTGCGACAGCGCCACCGCTCCCGACGCGCCGAAGCCGATCACCATCCACCGCAGCGGCAAGATGGCCCTGCCCCCGCGCGAACAGACCGTGATACGCCTGCCGGCCTACGAGCAGGTGAAGAGCGACCCGGTGCTCTATGCCCATGCCAATCGCGTGCTGCATCTGGAGACCAACCCCGGCAACGCGCGCGCCCTGGTGCAGAAGCACGGTGAGCGTGACCTCTGGATCAACCCGCCGCCCATCCCGCTCAGCACCGCCGAGATGGACCATGTGTTCGACCTGAACTACGCCCGCGCGCCGCACCCGCGCTATGCGGACGAGCATGGCGGTCATGATGGCGCGACCAAGATCCCGGCCTGGGAGATGATCCGCTTCAGCGTCAACATCATGCGCGGCTGCTTCGGCGGCTGCACCTTCTGCTCCATCACCGAGCATGAGGGCCGCATCATCCAGAGCCGCTCGGAAGACTCGGTCATCCGCGAGATCGAGGAGATGCGCGACAAGGTGAAGGGCTTCACCGGCGTGGTGTCCGACCTCGGCGGCCCCACCGCGAACATGTACCGCATCGGCTGCAAGAGCCCCGAGATCGAGGCCGCCTGCCGCAAGCCCAGCTGCGTCTACCCCGGCATCTGCCAGAACCTGCAGACCGACCATGGCCCGCTGATCCAGATGTACCGCCGCGCCCGCGCGCTCAAGGGCGTGAAGAAGATCCTGATCGGCTCGGGCCTGCGCTACGACCTGGCGATCAAGTCGCCCGAGTACATCAAGGAGCTGGTGACCCACCATGTGGGCGGTTACCTGAAGATCGCACCCGAGCACACCGAGGGTGGGCCGCTCTCCAAGATGATGAAGCCGGGCATCGGCACCTACGACAAGTTCAAGCAGCTGTTCGAGCAGGCCAGCGAGGAAGCGGGCAAGAAGCAGTACCTGATCCCCTACTTCATCGCCGCCCACCCCGGCACCGCCGACGAGGACATGATGAATCTGGCGGTGTGGCTGAAGAAGAACGGCTTCCGCGCCGACCAGGTGCAGACCTTCTACCCCAGCCCGATGGCCACCGCCACGGCGATGTACCACACCAGCAAGAATCCGCTGAAGAAGGTCACGCGAGACAGCGAGACGGTGGACATCGTGCGTGGCGAGCGCCGCCGCCGCCTGCACAAGGCCTTCCTGCGCTACCACGATGCCAACAACTGGCCCTTGCTGCGCGAGGCCTTGCAGGCGATGGGCCGGGCCGATCTGATCGGCAACGGCAAGCACCACCTGATCCCGACCTACCAGCCGATGACGGATGGCAGCTACGAGAGCGCGCGCCGCAAGAACTCGACGCCGGTGAAACCCTGTAGCGCCAAACCGACGGCCAAGCCCGCCGCCACGGCGCCGCGCAAGGGTCAGATCTTGACCCAGCACACCGGACTGCCGCCGCGCGACACCGGAGCCAAGCCGGCGCGCCCCGCCGCCAGGCCGGGCACGGCCAAGCCGCCTAAACGGTGATCAGGGGGCTGATCAGGTGCTGATCAGGGCTGGGGCGGTGGCTCCGCCGGCGTTTCGGCTGGCTGCGCCTGCCAGGCACGCCACAGCCTGAGCGCCTGCAAGCCCGTCTTCAGCAGGCCCAGCAGGCCGGCCACCTTGGCCGGGCGGCGCAGCATCAGCACCACACCGGCCACCCCCAGGCCGGTGGCCGCCGCCCGCCAGGGCGGTGGCAGGCCGCGCAGCAGGCGCAGGCCGCGCCAGGCCCAGGGCATCCAACCCAGCGGCCGCACCAGCTCGCGCACATCGGTCTGCAGATCGCCCCGCAGCGTGGCGCTGCGCATGCGCAACTCCAGCTGGCGCAGGCGCAGCGTCTGTTCGGCATCGCGCCAGATCATGATGACGAGCTCCCCAGGGCGTCGCGGTCGCGCGCCAGTTCGGCGGCGCTGGCGGCGAACACCCCGTCGGGGCTCTGCAGCCGGTCGCGCGCCCGCCCCAGCATGGCGTAGCCCAGGCCGGCATACACCAGGCACAGCCCCAGTGCCACCGCCCAGCGCCAGCCCTCGGGGCTCAGCAGCAGCAGGGCCAGGCTCAGCATCACCACCGCCGCCGTCACCAGCATCACGGCCAGCAGGGCCGTCACCAGGGCCGAGACCAGGCGCAGCTTCTCGGCCTCGAGCTCGGTGCCCAGCAGTTCCAGGCGCAGCTGCAGCAGTTCCAGCAGATGGCCGCCCAAGCGCTGCAGCGCAGGCTTCAAGCCGCTGCCGGCACCATCATCAGTTGCGGGGCTGCTCATGCCTCATCTCCGTGTGAACGAATGCCAGCATTGTGCTCGCAGCGCTGCAGATCAGGGTAAGGCCTGTCCCTCCCTGGACACAGGGAGGCGCCGGCTTGGGCTACAGTCCGGCTAGCAGACAAAGACCTATGACCAAAGCCTTGAAGAAGCGCCTCAACACCCGCTTGATCGCCACGATCGAGCCTGTCGGTGCGGTCCATAGTGGCGCAAAGGCTGGGCTTGAGGCAAGCTACGGCGTGCTCGTACTTGTCCGCCTCACCACCCCCAAGGTTGAATAAATGTCGGAAAGCCAGATGTCCAACAGCGCAGAGCTCGCCCCAGGCGATGACGACCTGCTGGAGTTCCTGGACGGTCCCGAGCATCACGACGAGATACCCGCGCACGAGCAACAGCCCTGGCGCATCCTGATCGTCGACGACGACGCCGATGTGCACAAGGCCACCGAGCTGGCCATGCAGGGCCTGCAGGTGGAGGGCCAGCCGCTGTCCTTTCTGCACGCCGAATCGGCCGCGCAGGCGCGCCAGGTGCTGAGCGCCGAGCCCGATCTGGCGGTGGTGCTGCTGGACGTGGTGATGGAATCGGAAGACGCCGGCCTGCAGCTGGTGCGCTTCATCCGCGACGATCTCAAGCTGCGCGCGGTGCGCATCGTGCTGCGCACCGGCCAGCCCGGCTATGCGCCCGAGATCGAGACGGTGCAGACCTACGACATCAACGACTACAAGACCAAGTCGGAGCTGACGCGCACGCGGCTCTACACCGTGCTGACCGCCGCGATCCGCTCCTACCGGCAGATCCGCGCGCTGGAAAGCAATCGCAAGGGCCTGGAGCTGATCGTCGAGGCCAGCACCGAGCTGAGCCGGCTGCAGGGCCTGCAGCGCTTTGCCGAGGGCGTGGTGACCCAGCTCTGCGCCCTGCTGGGCATCCTGCCCGAGGGCCTGGTGTGCGCGCGCTCGAGCGCCGATGTGGACGATCAGTCGCGCATCGTCGCCGCCGCCGGCCAGTTCAGCAGCCTGATCAACTGCCCGCTGGGCGCGGTGCAGGTCACCAAGGTCAGGCACATCCTCACGCGCTGCCTCAGCGAGCGCCAGAACATCTACGAAGACGGCTGCACCTGCCTGTATTTCGGTCTCTCCAACGGTCGCGCCCTGGCGGCCATGGTGGACGTGGGCCGCCCCCTGGACGAGCTCGACCAGCAGCTGCTGCGCGCCTTCTGCTCCAACATCGCGGTGGGCTTCGAGAACGTGGTGCTGTATTCGCAGCTGATCGACCAGGCCTACAACGACCAGCTGCTGCACCTGCCCAACCGCACCCGTTTCATCGAGCTGCTGGAGCAGAACCTCAAGCATCCCGACGGCATCACGCTGGCGCTGATCGACCTGGACGACTTTTCCGACGTCAACGACGCCTTCGGCCACCGCTTCGGCGACCAGGTCCTGCAGGCCGTGGTGTCACGCCTGGCGGACCAGCTCGGCTTCAACACCTCGATGGCGCGCGTGGCGGCCGATGCCTTCGGCCTGATGGGCCCGAACCATCTGGTCAACGGCGACAACATCCGCAACCTGTTTGCCGAGCCCTTCACGGTGGCGGGCGAACGCCTGCAGCTCTCGGCCACCACCGGCCTGGTGCGCCTGACCGAGTCGAATTCGGTGGGCTCGGAACTGCTGCTGGATGCCCAGATCGCGCTCAAGCGCGCCAAGCAACAGCACCGTGGCTCCTCGCAGTATTTCTCCGCCGCCATGGGCACCGACGCGCGCGAGCGCTTCAAGCTGCTGAAGGGCCTGCGTGCCGGTTTCGAGGAACGCCGCCTGTTCGTGGTCTACCAGCCGCAGGTGGACCTGGTGAGCCGGCAGCCGCTGGGCGCCGAGGCGCTGCTGCGCTGGCGCACCGCCGAGGGCCAGTTCGTGCCGCCGGACCAGTTCATCCCGCTGGCCGAGCAGTCCGGGCTGATCATCAGCATCGGCGACTTCGTGCTGCGCACCGCCTGCTTCCAGCTCAAGCATCTGCGCGATCTGGGCTACGCGGACTTCCGCATGGCAGTCAACATCTCGCTGGCACAGTTCCGCCATCCACTCTTCATCCAGACCATCAAGGCCGCGCTGGAAGACAGCGGCGTACCCGGTACCAGCCTGGAGTTGGAGATCACCGAATCGATGGCGATGGAAGACATCTCCCTGGTGCTGCGCGTGCTGGCGGACATCCGCAGCACCGGCGCCTCGGTGGCGATCGACGACTTCGGCACCGGCTTCTCCTCGCTGAGCCAGCTGCGCCAGTTGGACGTGGAGCGGCTCAAGATCGACCGCGCCTTCGTGCGCGAGGCCCAGAGCAGCAATGCCGGCTCCACCATTGCGCAAATGGTGGTGAACCTGGGCCGCGGCCTGGGCATGCGCGTGATCGCCGAGGGCATCGAGACCGAAGAGCAGTGCCAATACCTGCAGACCCTGGGCTGCCACGAGGGCCAGGGTTATCTGTTCGCCAAGCCCATGATGGCCGACCAGCTCCAGCTCTGGCTGGAGAGCGGTAAGGGCGAGCCGCTGCAGTAAGCCGGCCCGCCCCCTGCGCGGCAGGTGGCTACTTGCTGCGCGCGATCAACATGCCCAGCAGCAGGCCGACGCCGGCCGCCACGCCGATGGACTGCCAGGGGTTCTCGTGCACATAGTTGTCGGTGGCCTTGCCGGCGGCCTTGGCCTTCTCGATCGCGGCCTCTTGCAACTCGGTGAGATGGCGCTTGGCGCGGTCCAGGCTGGCCTGGACCTTGGCGCGCAACTCGCTGGCGCCCTCGCCGGCCTGGCCGGCGGTGGCCTTCAGCAGGGACTCGGCCTCGGCGACGACGGCGTGCAAATCTGCCACCAGGCGTTCCTTCTGGGCGTGTACTTGGTCTGACATGGCGTCCTCCGTTGCGGTACTGGGATCAATGCTTGTACACCTTATCCCAGCCCGGTGCAGCCCCAATGTCCCAGATCAACGTATCAAGCCAGCAGGGTGTCGGCGCTCACATAGGCATAGCCCAGGTCGCGCGCCACCGCCTCGTAGGTGACGTGGCCGGCGGCCACGTTCAGGCCCGCCTTCAGATGCGGGTTGTCCTTGAGCGCCTGCTTCCAGCCCTTGTCGGCCAGCGCCACGGCATGGCCGATGGTGGCGTTGTTGAGCGCGAAGGTGGAGGTGCGCGCCACCGCGCCGGGCATGTTCGCCACGCAGTAATGCACCACGCCGTCCACCACGAAGGTGGGCTCGGCATGGGTGGTGGCGTGCGAGGTCTCGAAGCAACCGCCCTGGTCGATCGCCACGTCCACGATCACCGCACCCTTCCTCATGCGCGACACCATCGCGCGCGTCACCAGCTTGGGCGCCGCGGCGCCGGGGATCAGCACGCCACCGACCACCAGATCGGCCGACAGCACCGCCTCTTCCACGCTCTGCGCCGTCGAGTACTGGGTGGTGATGCGGTTGCCGAACACCAGGTCCAGCTGGCGCAGGCGGTCCACGCTCTTGTCCAGCACGGTGACCCGCGCGCCCATGCCCACCGCCATCTGCAGCGCATGCGTGCCCACCACGCCGCCGCCCAGGATCACCACATGGGCGGGCGCGACGCCGGGCACGCCGCCCAGCAGCACGCCCATGCCGCCCTTGCTCTTCTCCAGATGCGCGGCGCCGGCCTGCACGGCCATGCGGCCGGCCACCTCGCTCATGGGCGCCAGCAGCGGCAGGCCGCCGCCGGGCGCGGTGACGGTTTCGTAGGCAATGCAGATCGCGCCGCTCTTCACGAGTGCGGCGGTCTGCTCGGGGTCCGGCGCCAGGTGCAGATAGGTGTAGAGGATCTGGCCGGGGCGCAGCATCGCGCATTCCTGCGGCTGCGGCTCCTTGACCTTGACGATCATCTCGCTCTGCGCAAACACCGTGGCGGCGTCGGGCGCCAGCTGCGCGCCGGCTGCCAGGTACTGCTCGTCATCCAGCCCGATGGCGGCGCCGGCACCGGCCTGCACCAGCACGCTGTGGCCGCGGCTGCTGAGTTCGCGCACGCTGGCGGGCGTCAGGCCCACGCGGTACTCGTGGTTCTTGATTTCCTTGGGGCATCCGATCTTCATGGCTTGTCTCCGTTCTTGTAGGACTTGGCTCCGCGCTTTGTACGACCGGCAGCCATCCGAGCGCAAATGGCATTTGCCGCGCTACAGCGGCATTAGCAACGCTAATCGGCGCTAATCCGCCGCCTCTTCCCAACGCTCGACCAGGAAGAAACCCTCGGTGGCACGCCCCAGCAGGCGCAGGCGGCGCCCCTCCAGCGCCTCCAGCTCGGAGTCGCGAAAGGGGTTGCCGCCCACGCGCCGCAGCACATGCTGCAGCCCCTGGGCGTCCTCCAGCACCATGCCCCGGTGCTCGCTCTTCGTGCCCTGCGCCAGCAGGCGCTTGCTGATCTTGCCCACGATCTCGCTCATCGCACAACCTTTGTATGGAAATTAGCGCGAATGCACCCGCCGCACGTGCAGCAACTGGCCGTTCTCCTCGGTGGCGACGATGGCCAGTACATGCGGCACGCGCTGCTCGCCCGTGCCATGCTGCGCCAGGCCCTTGAGCACATGGATGCGACGTATCGGCCCCTTGCCGCCGATCTCGAAGCTCAGCCGCGAGACCTCGCCCTGCAGGCCCGATTCGCGCGCCATCATCTGCATGATGCGCTCCACCGGTGCGGCCGGCTCCAGCGCCTTCGACCGCACCGGCGGCAGCGCGCGTGCCAGATGCCGCCCTTCGCGCTCCAGCCGCTCGCGCCGCAGGCCGCGCACACCGCGGTCCTGCACCTTGGCGAAGGCCTGCTTGAAGGCCTTGGTCTTGCTGAGGGCATGGGCGGCATAACCCACCGGCTGCAGGGCCGGATCGCCGAGCAGGTAGAACTGGCCCAGGGTCTTCAGATCGAAGGGATCCAGATGGGTGCGTTCGCCGGCGAACTTCTGGCGCGCCTCCAGCGCCGCGCGGCCCAGCGAGGAGCCCGCCAGCACGCGCTGCAGGAAATACTGGCAGATCAGGTCGGCCGAGCCATTGCCCTCGCTGGGTCCGTAGGCAATCGTGGTGCTGCCGAAAAAACCGCTCGCGCCATCGGCCAGGTAGCTCAGCGCGATGCCCTGGGTGCCGGCGCTCTCGGCCGGGTCGTAGAGCTGGGCGCCATAGCAGCATTCGGCGGCCACCACGGTGCCGGCGGTGATCTTGCCGGTGAGCAGGTTGGCGCGGTGCGCCACCGGATAGGCGTCGCCGCGCTGGCCGAAGTATTCGGGCGAATGGGCGGCGCCATGGCAGTTGATGAAGTGCATGCGCGGGGCCAGGTCTTGCTTGGCCCAGCGCGGGCCCTTGGGCGGCGCCAGGTTCAGCGGCGCGGCGTCGCCAAAGGTGTTGTTCACGCTCAGGCGCGTGGAGCCCTGCCAGACCTCGGCCGAAAGCGCGAAGCTCTGCTGGTAGGCCTCGCGCGGCAGCGGCTTGGCGCGGGCCGAGGCGCGCAGCAGCTGCAGCAGCAGATCGGGCTTGCTGGCGCCCGGCACGTCGGGCAGGCGCCCCACCACCCGGGTCGGCCCCAGGAAGCGGTTCACGTCGGTGCCATAGGGCGCCTCGCAGGCATAGGGCAGATCGCTGGGCACGGTCTTGTCGTCGTCCCCGCCCGGGCCGCCATAGGCCGGGTTCACCAGCGGCACCATGGGCAGCACGTCCAGCGCGCCGAGCAGCAGGATGTAGTGCGGCTTGGCCGCCGTGGCCACGGCATCGATGGCGGCCTTGAGCGCGCGCGCATCGGGCTTGGCCGGCACCGCAGCGCCATAAGGCTTCATCGCCGAGGCCAGGCTGACGTCCAGCACCACGGTCTCGATGCCGCGCTTCTTGTCGGCGCTCACCAGGGTCTTGAGCGCCGCATCCACCTTGGCCAGACCGGCCGCCGCGTACTTCGCACGTAAGGCCGCGCCATGCTTGATCACCAGCTTGTCCATCTTGTGCTCCCGGGGGGCAAAAGCCCATTGTGGCGAGGGGTCGGCCGCAATGGCAATGCACTGCCCCTAGTTTGGCGGGAGGCCGGCGTGCGCGCCGCTTGTGCCGCCATGCGCACGCGCCTATGCTCATCGCGTCTTTGCGGGAGCCCGCCATGAAACCCACACCCGCCGGTTGGCCGCGCCTTTCCACGGCGCTGTTCTATGAGAACGCGAACGCGGCCATCGCCTGGCTGCAGGCGGCCTTCGGTTTCGAGCTCAAGCTCAGGGTCGACGATGCCGACGGCAGCGTGCGCCACAGCGAGCTGCGCTATGGCGAAGCCCTCATCATGGTCGGTGAAGGCGCGGCCGGCCGCGAGCCGCGCTTTGGCGTGCCCATGCGCAGCCCGCTGGCGCTGGGCGGCGCCAACACCCAGAACCTGATGCTCTATGTGGACGACGTGGACGCGCATTGCGCGCGCGCCCGCGCCGCCGGCGCGCGCATCGTGATGGAGCCCGAGCTGCACGACTACGGGCCCGAATACTGGGCCGACCGCAGCTATGGCGCGCTCGACCTCGACGGCCACCTGTGGTGGATCAGCCAGCGCGTGCGCGGCTGAGTGTCGGCCGGCAGACTCAGCCGCGACGGCGGCGCGCCAGGCCGGCCACGCCCAGCAGGCCGGCCAGCATCAGCGCATAGGTCTGCGGTTCTGGCACCGCCGAGATCTGCACCAGGCTGTCCACGCCGCTGCTGGGGTGCTGCACATTGACGTAGGCCAGGTTGGGATTGAACTTGTCGAAGTACAGGCCGGTGGGCTCGGCGCCGGTGGTGCTGAGGCTGGCCCACTTCGCCACCGAATCGGCCACGCCATCGTTGTCGCTGTCCTTGGCAAACCAGATGTCGGCCTTGCCGCCATCCTGGTCTTCGATCACATAGATATTGCCGGCGGCATCGATGGCGAGATTGTCCGGGTTGCTCCAGCTCGCGCCCACCTTGAGGCCGGTGGCCTGGTCGATGCTGTTGTTGTCCGCGAACAGCTTCACCGTGCCGGTATCGAGGTTCAGCGAGTAGACGCGGCCTCGGCCGTTGCCGCTCACGCCGTCGTTGTCGGAATCGGTGGTGGTGAAGTAGATCATCTGCTGGCCATTGGGCAGCAGCTTGAACTCCAGGTCCTCGGGGCGGTTGTAGCCGGTGCCGAGCACGCTCGCATGGTCGGCGGTGGCGCGTCCGTCAATCGTGCCGTCGCCCAGCACGGTGGAAACACCGGGCAGCGCGCCGCCTGTGGCATTGGTGATCGCCACCCAGGAGGCTCCGCCCGTGATGGCCGCACCGTTGTTGCCTTCGAACTGGGCGCCCGCGCCGACCTTCAGCACAAAGGTCTGGCCGGCCGCGAAGAAGTCATTGCCGTTGCTGGCATTGGGGCTGGCCGACACGTATTTGTAGATGGCACCTCCGTTGAGTTCGTCGACGAAGTAGAGATTGTTCTGCCGGTCGAAGGCCAGGCCCTCGTGCGAGACGCGCGGCAGGATCGAGCGCTGCACGAAGTTGCCGCCATTGGCCGCCGCCGTGGTGGCATTCGTCAGCTCGAACAGCCGGCCCTTGCTGCTGCCGCTGCCCCAGGACTCCTCGGCCGTGAGGTAGCTGCCCCAGGGCGTCCAGCGCGAGGCATCGCCCGAGACAAAGCCCTGCGTGCCGGGCGCCACGATGGTGACCGTGCGGGTGGCGTAGTTCTTGTCCCAGAGATCCACGCGCTGCACGCCGGCGCTGCCGGTCTCGAAGGGCATGAACAGATAGCGGCCGGCCTGCGCGCCCGTCTCGTTGGCGGTGATCATGTCCCAGCTGCCCGAGTTGGAACCCGGCAGCAGGCTGTTCTGGGTCTTGCGATCGGCCAGCAGCAGCTGGCTGAACTTGGGCGAAGAGAGCTGGAAGGGCGCGCTCTCGGGCAGCGCACCGGCGGCCACATTGCCGATCAGCGGTGTGAAGTTGGCGAACTCGGTGGCGGCCGCCTGCGCCTGGCTGGCGAGCAGGGAAAGCAGGCCGATGGCGGCCGCGATGCGGGATGGCTTGACGAACATGGAGGGCTCCGATGGTCTGGCTGTCAACAACGACAGCCAGCAGTCTCGGAAGCCGCCATGACCGGGCCGTGACGCCGGGGGTCAGGCCTTGTCCCCGGATTCGGGCTCGCGCGGCTGATCCGACCGCCCAGGGCCGCTCAGCCCGCCCGCTTGGCCAGCAGCGCGCGTCCCACGCGCGAGACCGGCGGTCGGCCCAGCACGTTCGAGATGTAGGCGCCGGCGTCGACCAGCTTGTCGATGTCGATGCCGGTCTCTAGCCCCAAGCCATTCAGCATGAAGACCACGTCTTCGGTCGCCACATTGCCGGTCGCGCCCTTGGCGTAGGGGCAGCCGCCCAGGCCGGCCACGCTGGCGTCGAAGTTGTGCACGCCCAGCTCCAGGCAGGCGTAGATGTTGGAGAGCGCCTGGCCGTAGGTGTCGTGGAAATGGCCGCTCACCTCCACCAGGGGGTAATGCTTGAGCGCACGCTCCATCGCGGCCTGGATCTTGCGCGGCGTGCCCACGCCGATGGTGTCGGCCACGCTCAGGTGGTCGACACCGATGCCCTTCATCAAGAGCACCACGCGCTCGACCTGGTCGGCGCTGATGTCGCCCTCGTAGGGGCAGCCCACCGCGCAGGAGAGTGCGCCGCGCACCTTGAGGCCGGCGGCATGGGCAGCCTCCACCACGGGGGCGAAACGCTCGATGCTCTCGGCGATCGAGCAGTTGATGTTCTTCTGGCTGAAGGCCTCGCTGGCCGCCGCGAACACCACGATCTCGTCCGGCTTGGTCGGCAGCGCCGCCTCCAGGCCCTTCATGTTCGGCGTCAGCACCGAATAGCGCACGCCGGGCTGGCGCGCGATGGCGGCCATGACCGCCTCGTTGTCGGCCATCTGCGGCACCCATTTGGGGCTGACGAAGCTGGTGACCTCGATCTCGCGCAGGCCGGCGGCCTGCAGCATCGCCACCAGCTGCGCCTTGTGCTCGGTGGCGACCGGCTGCTTTTCGTTCTGCAGGCCGTCGCGCGGGCCCACATCGACCAGGGTGACGTGGCTGGGCAAGTTCATGATCAGGCCTCCATACGCAGCAGCTCGGCACCATCGGTGACCTGGTCGCCGACGGCGAACAAGAGCTCGGCCACCACGCCATCGCGCGGCGCATTGATGGTGTGTTCCATCTTCATCGCCTCCATCACCGCCAGCGCCTGGCCCTTGGCCACCTTGTCGCCGGGCTGGGCCAGGAAGGACACCAGCTTGCCGGGCATGGGGGCGGTGAGGCGGCCGCCTTCGGCTGCGCCATCGCCGGCATGGGCGATCGGGTCGATCTCGGTCAGCAGCGCCGAGCCCTGGGGCGCGAACACCGCGACGCGCTCGCCCTGGGCATAGGTCTTCACCGTCACGCGCTGCTGTGCCAGACCTTCACCCAGCAGCAGTTCATGCGATTCCAGGCCCGCGGAGTTCACTGCGAAAGAATGGGACTGACCCTCCACCGTGAGATGCATGCCGCCCTGGTGGTGGCGCGAGAGCAGCACCTCGTGGTGCTTGCCACCGACCTCCAGGTCGAAGCGGCGCGCCGACGCGCCGTACATGCGCCATCCGTCGCGTGCGGTCCAGGGGTCGGTGCTCTGCAGCGCGGCTTCCTTGGCCAGGGTATGGGCCACCACCGCGGCGGCGCTGATCTGCAGCGGCAGGCCGGGCTGGTCGAACAGCACGGCGCGCTCGCGCTCAATCAGACCGGTGTCCAGATCAGCGCCGGCGAAGGAAGCGGTGGCGGCGCAGCGGCGCAGGAAGGCCACATTGGTCTGCAGGCCGACGATGTGGGTGTCGCGCAGCGCCGCATCCAGGCGCGCCAGGGCCTGGGCGCGGTCTTCGCCCCAGACGATCAGCTTGGCCACCATGGAGTCGTAGTAGGGGCTGATCTCGTCGCCCTCGCCCACGCCGGCATCGATGCGCACATGGCCGCGCTCAAAGCTCACATGCGCTGGCCAGCGCGCCACATCCAGGCGGCCGGTGGCGGGCAGGAAGCCGCCGTCGGGGTTCTCGGCGCAGATGCGCGCCTCAATGGCGTGCCCGTGCATCTGCAGCTCGTGCTGCTTGAGCGGCAGCAGTTCGCCGGACGCCACGCGCAATTGCCACTCCACCAGGTCCTGGCCGGTGATGGCTTCGGTGACCGGATGCTCCACCTGCAGGCGGGTGTTCATTTCCATGAAATAGAAGCGCCCATCCTGCTCGGCGATGAACTCCACCGTGCCGGCGCCCACATAGCCCACTGCCTTGGCGGCCGATACCGCAGCCTCGCCCATCTCGCGGCGGCGCGCTGCGCTCATGCCGGGGGCCGGAGCCTCTTCCAGCACCTTCTGGTGGCGGCGCTGCACCGAGCAATCGCGCTCGAACAGGTAGACGCACTGGCCCTGACTGTCGCCAAACACCTGGATCTCGATATGGCGGGGCTTTTGCACATAGCGCTCGATCAGCACCGCGTCGTCGCCAAAGCTGTTGATGGCCTCGCGCTTGCAGGAGGCCAACGCGGCATCGAATTCCTCGGCCTTCAGCACCGCACGCATGCCCTTGCCACCGCCGCCGGCGCTGGCCTTGATCAGCACCGGGTAGCCGATGCGGTCGGCCTCCTTCTTCAGCAGGCCCGGGTCCTGGTCGGCACCGTGGTAGCCGGGCACCAGGGGCACGCCCGCCGCCTCCATCAGGCGCTTGGACTCGGCCTTCAGCCCCATCGCGCGAATCGCCGAGGACGGCGGCCCGATGAAGACCAGGCCGGCCTTGGCGCAGGCTTCAGCGAACTCCTCGTTCTCGCTCAGGAAACCGTAGCCGGGATGCACGGCCTCGGCACCGGTGGCCTTGGCCGCGTCGATGATGCGCTGCCATTGCAGGTAGGAATCGCGCGGCGCCGGGCCACCGATCAGCACCGCCTCATCGCAGGCCTGCACATGCTTGGCACGCGCATCGGCCTCGGAGTAGACCGCCACGGTCTTGATGCCCAGACGGCGCGCGGTGGCCGCCACGCGGCAGGCGATTTCGCCGCGGTTGGCAATGAGGATCTTCTTGAACATGGCGGTCTCCGGAGTCTTGGTTTTCTTGTTGGCTCAGTGCGTGGCGCAGCCGTGCTCACTGCAGGCGGCACTGGGCGTGGCGCTCAGCTCGGCCTCGGTGGCGCAGTGCATGCCCAGGCGGTCCAGCAGGGCACGGTCCTTCTCGGCCTGCGGGTTGCTGGTGGTGAGCAGCTTGTCGCCATAGAACATGCTGTTGGCACCCGCCAGGAAGCACAGGGCCTGCAGCGACTCGGGCATCTCCTCGCGGCCGGCCGAGAGGCGCACCATGGCGCGCGGCATGATGATGCGGGCTACCGCGATGGTGCGCACGAATTCAAACGGGTCCAGCGCGGCGGTGCCGGCCAGCGGCGTGCCTTCCACCTGCACCAGGTTGTTGATGGGCACCGACTCGGGATACGGGTCCAGATTGGCCAGTTGCACCAGCAGGCCGGCGCGCTCGCGGCGCGTCTCGCCCAGGCCGACGATGCCGCCCGAGCAGACCTTGAGGCCTTGCTGACGCACGCGGTCCAGCGTGTCCAGGCGGTCCTGGTAGGTGCGGGTGGTGATGATCTGGCCGTAGAACTCGGGTGAGGTGTCGAGGTTGTGGTTGTAGTAGTCCAGGCCCGCGTCCTTCAGCTGTTCGGCCTGGCCGTCTTCCAGCATGCCGGCGGTCAGGCAGGTCTCCAGGCCCAGGGCCTTGACCTCGGAAATCATCTCGCCGATGGCTTCGAGGTGGCGGGGCTTGGGCGAACGCCAGGCCGCACCCATGCAGAAACGCGTGGCGCCATTGGCCTTGGCGGCGCGCGCGGCCTCCATCACCTCTTGCAGCGGGATCAGCTTCTCGGCCTTCAGGCCGGTGTCGAAATGGGCCGACTGCGGGCAGTACTTGCAATCCTCTTCGCAGCCACCGGTCTTGATGGACAGCAGGGTGGAGAGCTGCACCGCATTGGCGTCGAAGTTCTCGCGGTGCACTTGCTGGGCGCGGAACATCAGGTCATTGAAGGGCAGCTCGAACAGGGCGGCGACTTCGTTGACCGTCCAGGCCTTGCTGTTGCGGCGCTCGGCGTCGGTGCTGGGAGTGAGGGACTGGACTTGGTTAAACGTCTGTTTCATGGGAAGGATTCCAGGGCTTGCAGCAGCGGCGGCTGAGGCAGATGCGCGGCGACTGCCGCAGGGGAAGGATCGAAGAGCCGGGGCACATGGCCCCAGCAGGGAGCGTTGAAGGGTGCGGCGGACAGCACCGCCGTCAATGCGGCCAGATTGTCCGCCACATGGGGCATCTCGGTGTCCACGGTATTGGCCACCCAGGCGGCCAGCCGCAGGCCGCGCGCGGCAATCGCCTCGGCGGTGAGCAGGGCGTGGTTGATGCAACCCAGACGCAGGCCGACCACCAGCACCACCGGCAGCTGCAGATCGGCCGCCAGGTCGGCGGTGTCCCAAGCGCGTTCATGTTCACCCCCAGGGGCGCTCAAGCGCGCCCCGCCCCCCAAGGGGGCCCCTGCCATCTTGGGACGGCCCGGCGATGGCAGGCTCAGGGGCACGCGGAAGCCGCCCACCCCCTCGACGATGCACAGCTCGGCGCGCGCGGCGGTGCTGCGCACGGCATGCAGCAGCGGCTCGCGATCAATGGTGCAGTCCTCCAGACGGGCGGCGATGTGCGGCGCGCAGGCGGCGCGCAGCTGCAGCGGGCCGACCTCGGCATCGCTGAGCGCCATATTGCTGGCCGCGCGCAGGCGCCGCACGTCCTCGTTGACCCAGGCGCCATCGACGAAGTCCTGCCCCGCCGCGATCGGCTTGATGGCGGCCACGCGCAGGCCCAGCTGCGCAAACGCGTGGGTCAGGCCGGCGCTGATGCAGGTCTTGCCGATCTCGGTGTCGGTGCCGGTGATGAAGAAGCCTCTCATGCTGCCACCCTGTCCATGTCCGCGGCCGCCGACGCGAGCGCCGCCAGCAGCTGTTCCACATCGGCCGCACTGTGCGTGGCGCACAGCGTGATGCGCAGCCGCGCCTCGCCCTTGGGCACGGTGGGCGGGCGGATACCGGGCACGCGCAGGCCCTCGCGCTCCAGCCTTGCGGCCAGCTGCATCACCTCGGCATTGCCACCGACGATCAGCGGCTGCACCGGCGTCTCGGAGGCGGCCAGCTTCCAGCCCAGGCGCGGATGGCGGGCCAGCAGGGCCTCGATGCCCTTGCGCAGCTGGGCTTGCAGGCGCACCAGGTTCTCGCGGCGCTGCACGCCGGTTTCTCCCTCGATCAGATCGAAGCTGGTGAGCAGCGCATGCTCGATCGCGGCCGGCGAGGCGGTGGAGAAGATGAAGTTGCGGGCGGCCTGCAACAGGTACTCGACCACCGTCTCATGCGCCACCACGAAGGCGCCGGCCAGGCCCGCGGCCTTGCCCAGCGTGCCCACCAGGATCAGGCGCTGGCTCTTCAGGTCGAAATGCTCCAGCGAGCCACGGCCCTTGGCGCCCAGCACGCCGAAGCCATGGGCATCGTCCACGATCAGCCAGGCATCGAATTCCTCGGCCAGGGCCAGCAAGGCGGGCAGCGGCGCGAGGTCGCCATCCATGCTGAAGACGGCATCGCTGACGATCAGCTTGATCTTGGCCTGGCTCGCCGCCAGCAGGCCGCGCAGCTGGCCCACGTCGGCATGGCCGAAACGCGTGACCTTGGCCTTGGCCAGGCGGGTGCCGTCGATCAGCGAGGCATGGTTGAGCGCCTCCGAGAAGATCTCGGTCTGCTCATCGCCCAGCGCGGTGACCACCGCCAGATTGGCCATATAGCCGGTGCAGAAGCCGATCGCGCGCGCCTGCGGGATGTGCGGCGCGAACCAGTCGGCCAGGGTCTGGGCGACGCGCTCATGCGCCACCGTGTGGCCGCTGATCAGCGGCGAGGCGCCCGAGCCGCCGCCATAGATGCGCGCGCCTTCGGCCAGCGCCTCGGCGACGCGCGGATGCGCGGCCAGGCCCAGGTAGTCGTTGGAGCAGAACATCAGCAGTTCGCGCGCGATGCCATCGGCGCCACGCACGATCTGGCGCGGCGCGGTGCGGCTCTCGGCCTGGCGCAGGAAGCGCGTGAGGCTTTGCGCCTCGATGGCCTTGAGCTTGGTGTTCAGGTGTTCAAGCAACATCGTCGAGGGTCCGGCGCACGGCCTCGGCCAGGAAGGCCGCGGTCTGCTGAGCATCAATCAGATAGGGGGGCATCAGGTAGACGGTGGCGCCGATCGGGCGTATCAGCAGCTCATGGGCGCGCGCCGCCAGATGGAAACGTTCGGCGAAGCGTTCGCCGGGCTTCTTCACGTCGAAGGCCAGGATCATGCCGCGCTGGCGAAAGTGCTCGACCCGTGGGTCCGCCGCCAGCGGCGCGAAGGCCTCGGCCAGCAGCGCGGCCTGCACGCGATTGGCCTCCAGCTGGCCGGCATCGAAGCGGTCCAGAACCGCGTTGGCGGCGGCGCAGGCCAGGGCATTGCCGGTGTAGGAATGCGAATGCAGAAAGCCGCGCGTCACATCCTCGGACCAGAAGGCGCGGTAGACCGCGTCGGTGGTGAGCACCAGCGACAGCGGCAGGGTGCCGGCGGTGATGCCCTTGGAGAGCAGGATGAAGTCGGGCCAGTGGGACTGTGAGCCCCCACGCTCGCGGGTACGCGAGCTGCCCCCCACGGGGGCTTCGCCAGCTTGGGGCGGCCCGGCGCTGGCGAGCGTTTGTTCCCAGGCGAAGAAGGTACCGGTGCGGCCGCATCCCACCGCGATTTCATCGGCGATCAGGTGCACCTCGAACTCGCGCGTCAGTTCACGCAGCGCCTTCAGGTACGAGGGCGCGTGCATCACCATGCCGGCGGCGCCCTGCACCAGGGGCTCGACGATCACTGCGGCGATATGTTCATGGCGCTCGGCCAGCAGGGCTCGCATCGCGGCCAGGGCCTGGGCCTCGTTGCCCAGGCGGCTGTCGGGCGAGCTCACGATATGGGCGCGCATCAGCAGCGGGTCGTAGGCATCGCGGAAGATCGCCACATCGGTGACGGCCAGCGCGCCGATCGTCTCGCCGTGGTAACCGTTCTTTAGGCAGACGAACTCGCGCTTGTCGCCGCGGCCCAGATTGCGCCAGGAGTGAAAGCTCTGCTTGAGCGCGATCTCCACCGCGCTGGCGCCATCGCTGCCAAAGAAACAATGGCCCAGGGCGCCTCCGGTGCGCGCCGAGAGCCGCTCGGCCAGGCGCACCGCCGGCTCATGGGTGCAGCCCGCCAGCATCACATGCGGCAAGGTATCGAGCTGCTGCTTGATGGCGGCGTTGATGCCGGCATCGGCATGGCCGAACAGGTTCACCCACCAGCTGCTGTTGGCATCGAAATAGCGCCGGCCGTCGAAGTCGTGGAGCCACGGTCCCTCGCCCCGCGCGATCGGCAGCGGTGGCACCGCTTCGGCGCGCGCCATCTGGGTGCAGGGGTGCCACACCGCATCGAGGCTGCGGCGCTGCAGGGCCTGGGTCGCGCTCATCGTCGTCATGCCAGCCAGCTGGGCTTGCTCTTGTTCAGGAAGGACTGCACACCTTCGCGGCCCTCGGCGCTGGCGCGGATGTCGGCAATGCGGCGCGCGGTGTCGTCGCGCAGCGCGGGCGTGATGGCCTGATGGGCCACGTCCTGCACCAGCTTCTTGCAGGCGCGCACGGCGGCCGGGCCGTTGGCCACCAGGGCCGCCAGCAGGGCATCGACCCGCTCGTCCAGCGTCTCCGGCGTGGCCAGCTCATGCACCAGGCCCAGGCGCTGCGCCTCGGCGGCGCCGAAGCGCTCGGCGGTGAGGAAGTAGCGGCGCGAGGCCTGCTCACCCAGCGCCCGCACCACATAGGGGCCGATGGTGGCCGGCAGCAGGCCCAGCTTGGCCTCCGACAGGCAGAAGCCCGCGCCCTCCACCGCCACCACCATGTCGCACACCGACACCAGGCCCACGCCGCCGGCATAGACATCGCCCTGCACGCGTGCGATCACGGGTACCGGGCAGCTGTAGATGGTCCACAGCATCTCGGCCAGGCGCGAGGCATCGGCATGGTTCTCGTCCCAGCTGTAGCCGGCCATGGCCTTCATCCAGTTGAGATCGGCGCCGGCGCAGAAGGCCTTGCCCTCGGCGGCCAGCACGATGGCGCGCAGGGTCGGGTCTTGCCCCAGCTCGGCAAAGGCCTGCGTGAGTTCGGCGATCACCGCCTCGTTGAAGGCATTGCGCACCTCGGGGCGGTTGAGAGTGACGCGGGCGACATTGGGGATAGGCCCCTGCCGTTCGATCTTCAGGCTGTTGTTGCTCATGTCTTGCTCATTTCCATCTGCAGCGGCTTCACCATCAGCACGCTGGAATAGGTCTTGCCGTCCCACTGCACCTCCCCGACCTGCTGGTAGCCGCGCTTGAGATAGCGCTGGCGCAGGTGCTGGGCGGGGCCGGCGGTGTCGAGCGCCACATGGGCAAAGCCGCGCTCGGTGGCCCAGGCCTCGGCGGCGTCCATCAGGCGCTCGCCCAGGCCCTGGCCCTGGCAATCCGGGTCGACGGCGAACTGCGACAGGATGGCGGTGTCCTCGCGCAGATACCAGGGCGTGTTGAGGCACCAGGCATCCTGCTCGGGCCGGTAGGGGCCGCGCACATTCACCGTGCCCAGCAGGCGGCCCGCGCGCTCCGCCACCAGGCAGCCGCCGGCGGCCACCCGCTTGGCGGTCACGGCCACGCTCTGGTCGGCCGCGGTGAAGTTCCAGCCCTGCGCGGCCAGGGCCGCATAGGCCTTGTGCAGCAGCGCGGTGAGCGCGTGCAGATCATCGTCGGCGCGCAGGGGGCGGATCACGATCATGGGGTCGGGTCTTGCCAGGCCTTGCGGCGGTTTACATGCGGAACACGCCGAACTTGGTGTCCGGGATCGGCGCATTGAGCGCGGCCGACAGGCCCAGCGCCAGCACGCGGCGCGTGTCGGCGGGGTCGATCACACCGTCGTCCCACAGGCGGGCGCTGGCGTAATAAGGATGGCCCTGGTCTTCGTACTGCTGGCGGATCGGCGCCTTGAAGCTTTCCTCTTCCTCCGCGCTCCACGAACCGCCCTTGGCCTCGATGCCGTCGCGTTTGACGGTGGCCAGCACGCTGGCGGCCTGCTCGCCGCCCATCACCGAGATGCGCGCGTTGGGCCACATCCACAGGAAGCGCGGGCTGTAGGCACGGCCGCACATGCCGTAATTGCCGGCACCGAAGCTGCCGCCGATGATGATGGTGAACTTGGGCACCTGGGCGCAGGCCACGGCGGTGACCATCTTGGCGCCGGCGCGGGCAATGCCCTCGTTCTCGTACTTGCGGCCGACCATGAAGCCGGTGATGTTCTGCAGGAACACCAGCGGGATCTTGCGCTGGCAGCACAGCTCGATGAAGTGGGCGCCCTTGTTGGCGCTCTCGGCGAACAGGATGCCGTTGTTGGCGATGATGCCCACCGGCATGCCCTCGATATGGGCGAAGCCGCACACCAGGGTGGCGCCGTAGCGGGCCTTGAATTCATCGAACTCGCTGCCGTCGACGACGCGCGCGATCACCTCGCGCACGTCGAAGGGCTTGCGCGTGTCGGTCGGGATCACACCATGCAACTCGGTGGCGTCGAACAACGGCGCGCGCGGCGCTTGCAGCGCCATCGCGATGTTCTTCTGCCAGTTCAGGTGCGCCACCGATTGGCGTGCGATCGCCAGCGCATGGGTGTCGTTATTGGCCAGGTGGTCGGCCACGCCCGAGAGGCGGGTGTGCACATCGCCGCCGCCCAGGTCCTCGGCGCTCACCACCTCGCCGGTGGCGGCCTTCACCAGCGGCGGGCCGCCCAGGAAGATGGTGCCCTGGTTCTTCACGATGATGGTCTCGTCGCTCATCGCCGGCACATAGGCGCCGCCCGCCGTGCAGGAGCCCATCACCACGGCGATCTGTGCCAGCCCCTTGGCCGAGAGATTGGCCTGGTTGTAGAAGATGCGGCCGAAATGGTCACGGTCCGGGAAGACCTCGTCCTGGTTCGGCAAATTGGCGCCGCCCGAGTCCACCAGATAGATGCAGGGCAGATGGTTCTGCTCGGCGATCTCCTGGGCGCGCAGGTGCTTCTTCACCGTGATGGGGTAGTAGGTGCCGCCCTTCACCGTGGCGTCGTTGCACACGATCATGCATTCCACGCCCGAGACGCGGCCGATGCCGGCGACGATGCCGCCGCCGGGCGCGGCGTTGTCATACATATTCAGGCCGGCCAGCGGGGCCAGTTCCAGAAACGGCGTGCCGGGGTCCAGCAGCATCTCCACCCGGTCGCGCGGCAGCAGCTTGCCGCGTGCGGTGTGCTTGGCACGCGCGGCCTCGCCACCACCCTGGGCGATCTTTTCAAGCCGCGCGCTGAGGTCGGCGATGAGCGCCCGCATGGCCTCGGCATTGGCCTTGAAATCGGCCGAGCGGGCGTTCAGTTTGGTGGTCAAAACCGGCATGGTGTCTCCAGCGAGGCGTACAAACTGAGTACGGCTCAATTCATCTTGTTGCAGCACCCTGCCCAGGTCGGCAGCGCGCACACGAGGCCGCAAGGATAAGCCAGCCGGCGCCCCAAGGCAAGCCGGTCTCACAAAGACTTGAGCTTTACTCAATTTCCACGCAGAATGCGCCCCGTGAGCGCCATTCTCCCCGCCAGCACCGCACGCCGCGCGCCCGTCAGCGCCAAGGCGGAGCAGCGCGTGCGCGACATCCTGCGCGTGGGCCGATCGGTGTTTGCCCAGCGCGGCTACGAGAAGGCCACCACCACCGAGATCGCCAAGCAACTGGGCATTTCCGAGGCCACCGTGTTCACCTATTTCCGCGGCAAGCGCGAGCTCTGCATGCGGGTGATTGCCGACTGGTACGACGAGATCATTGCCGCCATCGAGGGCGGCCTGCCGCGCGAGGCCTCGGTGCGCGAGCAACTGGAGTTCGTGGTGCACACCCACCTGCGCCTGTTCCTGATCCAGGGCACGGGGCTGTGCGAGCTGGTGCTGTCGGAAGGCCGCAAGCGCGAGGCCGACATGACCAACGCCAAAGGTGCGGAACAGGGCGCCGAGTTCGGCGAGGCCTTCATTGAGCTGCAACGTCGCTATACCGCACCGCTGATGGACCTGCTCTCGCGCGGCCAGGCCCTGGGCCAGGTGCGCCAGGACATCCCGCTGCGCATGTTGCGCTCGCTGGTGTTCGGCCCCATGGAGCACATGCTCTGGGAGGTCATCATCGCCGGGCGCCAGATCGATGTGGACCAGAGCGCGCGCGACCTGGTGGCCCTGCTCTGGCCGGCCCTGCAGACACCCGATGCCGAGCTGCAGGCGCTGCGCCGCCTGCGCAGCGAGATCCAGACCGCCTTGCAAGGTAGCTGAAGTCACCCCGGGTTACCCCGATGTTTGATGCCGGCAGACCGGCTAGCATCGGCCGACTTTTCATGGAGGGTGAGATGAAGAAGACGCGATTCCTGCGATTGGCCGCCGTGCCCGCCACGTTGCTGAGTCTGGGCCTGCTGAGCGGCGCCGCCCAGGCCAAGACCCTGGTGTATTGCTCCGAAGGTTCGCCCGAGAACTTCACCCCCGCGCTCAACACCACCGGCACCAGCTTCGACACCATCCGCGGCGTGTTCGACAAGCTCACCGCCTTCAAGCGCGGCAGCACCGAGGTGGTGCCAGGTCTTGCCGAAAGCTGGACCATCTCGCCCGACGGCAAGACCTATACCTTCAAGCTGCGCGCCGGCGTCAAGTTCCACAGCGTGCCCGGCTTCAAGGCCACGCGCGACTTCAATGCCGACGACGTGGTGTGGAGCTTCGAGCGCCAGTGGAAGGCCGATCACCCCTATGCCAAGGTCTCGGGCGGCAAGTTCGACTACTTCGCCGACATGGGCCTGAAGGACGATCTGGTGGCGGTGGAGAAGGTGGACCCGCTCACCGTCAAGCTGGTGTTCAAGCGCCCCAACGCCACCATGCTGGCGAATCTGGCGATGGAGTTCGCCTCCATCCAGTCGGCCGAATATGCCGACGCCCTGGCCAAGCAGAACAAGAAGGAGCAGTTCGACCAGGTGCCGGTGGGCACCGGCCCCTTCAACTTCGTGATGTACCAGAAGGACGCGGTGATCCGCTACAAGGCCAACAAGGAATACTTCGGCGAGAAGGCCCTGGTGGACGACCTGGTGTTCGCCATCACGCCCGACCCGACCGCGCGCTACAGCAAGCTCAAGGCCGGCGAATGCCATTTCGCCGCCTATCCGCGCCCGGCCGACCTGCCCGAGATGCAGAAGGACCCCGCGCTCAAGGTCATCAGCGCGCCCGGCATGAACATCGCCTACTGGGCCTTCAACACGCAAAAGCCGCCGCTGGACAAGAAGGAAGTGCGGCTGGCGCTCTCGATGGCGGTGGACAAGGCGGCGATCCTGAAGGATGTCTACCTGGGTGCCGGCCTGCCCGCCAAGAACTTCATCCCGCCCACCCTGATGGGCTACAACGACGCCATCAAGGACGTACCCTTCGACCCCGCCAAGGCCAAGGAGCTGCTCGCCAAGTCGGGCCTCAAGCTGCCGCTGGAGATCGACCTCTGGTACATGCCGGTGCAGCGCCCCTACAACCCCAACGCCAAGCGCATTGCCGAGATGATGCAGTCCGACCTGGCCAAGGTGGGTGTGAACGCCAAGCTGGTGAGCTACGAGTGGGGCGAGTACCGCAAGCGCCTGCAGCAGGGCGAGCACATGACCGGCATGATGGGCTGGACCGGCGACAACGGCGACCCGGACAACTTCTTCTTCCTGCACGGTTGCGACGCCGCGCGCGCCGGCGGCCAGAACCTGGCCAAGTGGTGCCACAAGGGCTTTGACGACAAGCTCGAGCAGGCGCGCGCGCTCACCGACAACAAGGCCCGCGCCAAGCTCTACAGCGAGATGCAGCAGATCGAGCACGACGAGGTGCCCGATTTCAAGATCGCGCATGGCGTGGTGTTCGAGGTGATGCGCAAGGAAGTCACCGGCTACAAGCAGAGCCCCTTCGGCTCCCATCTGTTCAACGGCGTCGACCTGAAGTAAACCCATCAGGGCAAGGCAACGCCCGGCCCCCATGCAACGGGGCCGGGCGTGTTTGTTTGTCCTTGCCAGCAGCCACCCATGTTCAAGTTCCTGCTGCGCCGCCTGGCGCTCACCATCCCCACCTTCTTCGCGCTGATGTTCGTCACCTTCGTGGCGATACGCATGGTGCCGGGCGACCCGGTGGAGGCGCGCGTGGGCGAGCGCGGCATCTCGCCCGAGCGGCTCGCGCAGTTCCGCCACGAGCTGGGGCTGGATCAGCCGGTGTGGAAGCAGTTCGCCGACTACTGCTGGCAGCTGCTGCATGGCGACTTCGGCACCTCGCTGTCCACCAACGAGAAGGTGCTGACCGAGTTCCTCGCCCTCTTCCCCGCCACCATCGAGCTCTCGCTGTTCGCGATGCTGCTGGCGGTGCTGATCGGCGTGCCGGCCGGCACCCTGGCCGCGGCCAAGCGCGGCAGCTGGTTCGACCAGACCCTGATGGGGCTCTCGGTCACCGGCTACTCGATGCCGATCTTCTGGTGGGGGCTGCTGCTCATCATGTTCGTGGGCGAGCGCTGGGGCCTCACGCCGGTATCGGGCCGGGTGGACCTGATCAAGTACTTCTACGAGCCCGTCACCGGCTTCATGGTGATAGACGCCTGGCTCTCGGGCCAGGCCGGCGCGGTGAAGGACGCACTGCACCACCTGGTGCTGCCGGGCTTCGTGCTGGGCACCATCCCGCTGGCGGTGGTGGCGCGCATGACGCGCTCCTCCATGCTGGAGGTGCTGAGCGAAGACTATGTGCGCACCGCCCGCGCCAAGGGCCTGCCGGCCTGGCGCGTGGTGGGCGTGCACGCGCTGCGCAATGCGCTGATCCCGGTGGTCACCATCATCGGCCTACAGGTGGGCACGCTGCTGGCCGGCGCGGTGCTGACCGAAACCATCTTCTCCTGGCCCGGCATCGGCAAATGGCTGATCGAGTCGATCTCGCGGCGCGACTACCCGGCCCTGCAGGGCGGCGTGATGCTGGTCTCGGCGGTGGTCATCCTGGTCAATCTCCTGGTCGATCTCAGTTACGGCCTCATCAATCCCCGCATCCGTCATGGCTGAGCTCGCTGCCCCTCCCTCCCGCTTCAAGGCCTTCTGGTCGGCCTTTGCCGAGAACCGCGGCGCCGTCATCGGCCTCGTGCTGCTCACGCTGATCGTGCTGATGGCGATCTTTGCCGACCTGATCGCGCCGCATTCGCCCACCGAGCAGTTCCGCGAGGCGGTGCGCGCCCTGCCGGCCTGGGAAGAAGGCGGCAGCAGCCGCTTCCTGCTGGGCACCGACGCGCTGGGCCGCGACCAGCTCTCGCGCCTGATCCACGGCGCACGCATCTCGCTCTTCATCGGCCTGTCGGTGATGGGCGTGGCCCTGGTCGTCGGCGTGCTGCTGGGCCTGGCCTGCGTCTCGTTCGGCAACGCCGTGGACGTGCTCATCACCCGCTGCATGGATCTCATCATGGCCGTGCCCGGCCTGGTGCTGGCCATCCTGGTGGTGGCGGTGCTGGGCCCCAGCCTCACCAACACCATCGTGGCCGTGACCCTGGTCTCGCTGCCTCGCTATGTGCGCCTGCTGCGTGCCTCGGCGCAGGCCGAGCTGGGCAAGGACTATGTGACCGCCGCGCGCGTCGCCGGCGTGCGCAAGTGGCGCCTGATGTTCGTCACCGTGCTGCCCAACTGCCTCTCGCCGCTGATCGTGCAGGCGGCGCTGGGCGTGTCGGACGCCATCCTCGAAGCGGCGGCGCTGGGCTTTCTGGGCCTGGGCGCCCAGCCGCCCACCGCCGAGTGGGGCACCATGCTGGCCGATGCGCGCGAGTTCATCCGCTCCAACCCCTGGCAGGTCACCCTGCCCGGCCTCGCCATCCTGTTCACCGTGGTCGCGATCAACCTGACCGGCGACGGTCTGCGTGATGCGCTGGACCCCAAGATGCGTCGCACATGAGTTCGCTTCTCGATATCAAGGGCCTGACGGTCCGCTTCGCCACCCGCGGCGGCGCCTTCACGGCCGTCGATGGCGTGGACCTGCAGCTCGCGCCCAACGAGGTGCTGGCCATCGTCGGCGAGTCGGGCTCGGGCAAGTCGGTGGCCATGCTGGCGCTGATGGGCCTGCTGCCCTGGACCGCCACCGTCACGGCCGAGCGCATGGCGTTCGACGGCCATGACCTCGCCAAGCTCTCGCCGCGCGCACGCCGCCAGATCGTCGGCCGCGACATGGCGATGGTGTTCCAGGAGCCGATGAGCTCGCTGAACCCCTGCTTCACCGTGGGCTACCAGATCGGCGAGGCCCTGGCCGCGCACACCGCGCTGGACCGCCGCGCGCGGCGCGCCCGCGTGGTCGAGCTGCTGGAGCGCGTCGGCATCCCGGACGCAGGCAAGCGCCTGAACGTGTTCCCGCACCAGCTCTCGGGCGGCATGAGCCAGCGCGTCATGATCGCGATGGCGCTGGCCTGCTCGCCCAAACTGCTGATCGCCGACGAACCCACCACCGCGCTGGACGTCACCATCCAGGCGCAGATCCTCGACCTGCTGCTGCAGCTGCAGCGCGAGAACGGCATGGGCCTGGTGCTGATCACCCACGACCTGGGCGTGGTGGCCGAGACCGCCCACCGCGTGGTGGTGCAGTACGCCGGCCGCCAGGTGGAGTCGGCGGCCGCGGACGCGCTGTTCCGCAACCCGCACCACCCCTATACCGCCGCCCTGCTGGCCGCCCTGCCCGAACATGCGGCGCAGGACGGCAGCAAGCTGCTGGCCGCCATCCCCGGCATGGTGCCCGGCCAGTTCGACCGGCCCCAGGGCTGCTTGTTCGCGCCGCGCTGCGCGCATGCCACCCAGCGCTGTCAAGACCTGGCCCCGGTGCTGGCCGGCGAGGCCCTGGGCCGCGCGCTGTGCCACACCCCGCTGCAGGCGGGTGTGCCTCTGGAGTTGCAGGCATGAGCGATCAAAAAGCAGAAGTCGTCTTGAAGGCTCGCGATCTGAAGCGCAGCTACGAGGTGCGCCGCGGCCTGTTTGCCGGCAGCGCCACCGTCCAGGCCCTGGGCGGGGTGAGCTTCGAGGTGGCGCGCGGCCAGACCCTGGCGGTGGTGGGCGAGTCCGGCTGTGGCAAGTCCACGCTGGCACGCCTGCTCACCATGATCGAGGCGCCCAGCGCGGGCAGCCTGCAGCTCAAGGGCGTGGAAGTGGCCACGGCCAGCGAGGAGCAGAAGCGCCTGCTGCGCCGCCAGGTGCAGATCGTGTTCCAGAACCCCTATGGCTCGCTGAACCCGCGCCAGACCGTCATCGACGCGCTGATGGAGCCGCTGCTGGTGAACGGCATCGGCGACGCCGCCTCGCGCCGCGCGGATGCCGAAGCGATGATGGCCCGCGTGGGCCTGCGCCCCGAGCAGGCCGCGCGCTATCCGCATATGTTCTCGGGCGGCCAGCGCCAGCGCGTGGCGATCGCGCGCGCGCTCATGCTCAAGCCCGAGGTGCTGGTGCTGGACGAGCCGGTCTCGGCCCTGGATGTGTCGATCCGCGCCCAGGTGCTGAACCTGCTGGTGCAGTTGCAGCGCGAGCTGGGCGTGGCCTATGTCTTCATCTCGCACGACCTCTCGGTGGTGCGGCACATGGCCGACGAGGTGGCGGTGATGTACCTGGGCCGCATCGTCGAACGCGGCCCGCGCGACGCGGTGTTCGAGCACCCGGCCCACCCCTACACCCAGGCGCTGCTGTCGGCCACGCCCACCGTGGACCCGGCGCTGCGGCGCGAACGCATCATCCTGCAGGGCGAGCTGCCCTCGCCGCTATCGCCGCCCACGGGCTGCGCCTTCCATGCGCGCTGCCCCAAGGCCGAGGCGCGCTGCTCGGCCGAGGGTCAGGTCTTGCGGATGCTGGGCAGCCAGCAGGCTGTCGCCTGCTTCAAGGCCTGAACTGAACTCGAAATCAGAAGGCCCTGTTTGCCTTGCAGTCGAAGGTGAAGGTCTTCGGCTGGTCGAAGCTGCCATCGGCCTTCTGCGTGCGGTAGTTGAATTCGAACTTGGACGCGGCCAAGGACACCGACTCGGTGATGCGCGTGCCATCCGAGGCCGCGTCGCTTTGCTGCACCGAGGTGACAAAGATCTCGCTCAGGACAACGGTGTAGTAGTCCGTGTCGCCCTTGCCAGACACCGAGCGGAACGCCAGCGTGCCCTTGGCAATGTGCTTGCCAGTCATCACCGCCTCCATCAGCTTCGGGCTGGCAATATCGATGGACTTCATCACGTTCACATCGCCACAGCTGACCTTGCCGGCGCCAACGCCACCGCCAACGCCGGTGGAGGCAGGATTGGAGAAGCCCTGGGAGTAGGAGCGGATCTCGATCCATTCCTTGTGCTTGGCATCGGTGGATTCACCCTTGATGCCGTCGAGCTGCAGGAACACATCGGTGGCGGCCTGGGCCGGCAGGGCGCCCACCGCAGCCAGGGCGCCCGCGAGCATCGGGCGGGCCAGACGGCTTGCCAGCCTGGGCTTGGGATCAGCGGCATCGGACATAGGACCTCCTGAGGTAGGCAGTGGGCCGATTCTCAAGCGCCCCCCTAGCCACCACAAGCCCCTCCCCCTAGACTGGCCCCGCATGGACCAAGACAGCTACGACCGTCTGCCCTACCCCGGGCACCCCTACCCGGACACCCATATCGCCCACCTGCACAGCCTCGGGTGCTGGTTCGGCCTGCGGCCGGCGCCGCCCGAGCAATGCCGGGTGCTGGAGCTGGGCTGCGGCGATGGCGCCAATCTCGCGCCGATGGCGGCGCAGTATCCGGGCAGCCAGTTCACCGGCCTGGATCTGGCGCGCCAGCCGATCGCACGCGCCGAGGCGCTGGGCAGGGAGATCGGACTGCATAACACCGCCTGGCTGGCGGCCGACCTGTGCGACTGGCAGCACCAGGGGCCTTACGACTACATCATCGTGCACGGCCTCTACTCCTGGGTGCCGGCGGCGGTGCGCCAGGCCCTGCTGCAATTGCTGGAGCGGGCGCTGGCCCCGCAGGGCATCGCCTTCGTCAGCTACAACTGCTATCCCGGTTGCCACCGCCGCGCCCAGGTGCGCGAGCTGCTGCGCTACCACGTCGAGGGCCTCGATTCGGAGCAGGCCCGCCTGAGCGAGGCGCGCGCCCTGCTGCAGTTGCTGATCGGTGCGCGCGCCGAGACCGATGTGGCCGCGCAGGCCTGGCGGCGTGAGCTGGAACGCGCCGCACGCAGCTCGGACGGTTCGCTCTTCCACGACGACCTGGCCGAGGTCAACCAGCCCTTCTACTTCCACGAATTCCTGGCCCAGGCCGAGGGCGCGGGCCTGCAGTTCCTGGCCGAGGCCGAGCTGCCGGCGATGGGCCTGCACGGTCTTTCCGTCGAGGCGCGCACCGCGCTGGGCCAGCTGGACCCGCTGGCGCGCGAGCAGTACCTGGACTTCGTGCGCGAACGGCGTTTCCGGCAAAGCCTCCTGTGCCGGCAAGACCTGACCCCGAATCGCCAGCCCGCGGCCGGCCAGCTGGCGGCCTACCACCTCAGCGCCGATCTCAAGCTGCAAGGCGAGCTCGACGCCACCGCCCCGCACAGCCAGCAGACCGTGATGCGCGACGCCCTGCAGGCCCTGCAGACGGCGGCGCCGCGCAGCCTGCCGGTGCCGGCGCTGCTGGCCAGCCTCATGCAGCTGCATGCACCGGCCCACCACGAGGCCGGCCTGCTGGCCATTCTGCATGCCGGGCTGATGAGCGGGCTGGCGCGCCTGCATGCGCAGGCCCTGGCGCTGCCCGAACAGGTGGGCGCCCGCCCGGTCGCCAGCGCGGTCGCCCGGGCGCAGCTGCGGCTGGAGCCCGGCTGCGACACGATCACCACCCTGCGCCACGACATGCTGCGGCTGGACGAGCCCATCGTGCGCGAACTGCTGCCGCTGCTGGACGGCAGCCGCGATCGCGCCGCGCTGGCCGCCGCGCTCGGCCTGGATGCGGCCACCCTGGATGCCCATCTGCGCAAGCTGAACGATCTGGCCCTGTTCAGCGCTTGAGCGCCTCGCCCCTCTTGGCTACTATCGCCGCACAGGCCCAGCCAGGCCCAGGAGGAGGCATGAGAGCAAGCGTGAAACTCGCAGGCGCAATGCTGCTGACGGCCTGCGCGGCCGGGGCCCAGACGCCCGCCGAGGCCGACTGGCGCTATCGCATCGCGGTCGGCGACACCCTGATCGCCCTCACCGAAACCTTTCTGCAGCCCGGCCACAGCTGGCGCGAGCTGCAGAAGCTCAACCATGTGGCCGACCCGCTGCGCCTGCCGCCCGGCGGCCAGCTGCGCATGCCGGTGGCCTGGCTGAAGCGCGAGGCCAGCGTGGCGCAGACCCTGTTCGTCCAGGGTCAGGTCATGCTGAGCCGGCCTCAGCAGGAGGAGCAGCGCCTGCAGATCGGCGCCGAGCTGCGCAGCGGCGATCGCCTGCGCAGCGCCGCCCAGTCCTCGGCCAGCCTGCGCTTCGCCGATGGCTCGCGCCTGCTGATCCCGCCGCTCAGCGACCTGACGCTGGAACAGCTGCTGGTGTATGGCCGCAGCGCCATCCCGTCGGTGCAGCTGCGCCTGCACCAGGGCGGCGCCGACAGCCAGGTGCAGCCGACCCAGGGCCGCGTGCCGCACTACGAGATCCGCACCCCCAGCATCAACCTGGGCGTGCGCGGCACCGAGTTCCGCGCCCAGGTGGACGGCGCGCTAGCGCGCCTGCAGGTGCTCAGCGGCACGGTCGCGGCCGATGGCCAGGCGGTGGCGGCCGGCATGGGTTTGCTGGCCGATGGCCAGGGCCGGCCGCGCGGCGCCGCGCTGCTGGCCGCGCCCGATCTCGCCGGCCTGCCGGGCTTGATCGAACGCCTGCCGCTGCGATTCGCCTGGCCGAGCCAGGGCGCGGCCGGCGGCTGGCGCGCCCAGGTGTTTGCGCGCGGCGAATTCACGCGCCTGCTGCTCGATCAGCGCGGCAGCGCCGCGCAGGCCAGCTGGGCCGAGGACCTACCCGACGGTGACTACACCCTGCGGCTGCGCGCCATCGACGCGCTGGGCCTGGAGGGCCAGGCGGCCGACCACGCCTTCCGCCTCAAGGCGCGCCCCGAGCCGCCCTTCATCCAGGGCCCGGCGCCCGCCGCCAGGCTTTATGGCGAGGCGGCGGAGCTGAGCTGGACCCTCAACACCCAGGCGCGCGCCTACCGCCTGCAGATCGCGCGCGACCCCGGCTTTGGCGAGCTGGTGCTGGAGCAGGCCGCGCTGGCCGACAGCCGCCATCGCGCCGCCCTGCCGCCCGGCGTCTACCACTGGCGCCTGGCCTCGCTGGCCGCCGACCAGGGCCCCTGGAGCGAGGCCCAGCGCTTTGAGCTCAGGCCCATGCCGCCCAGCCCGGCAGCGGCGGAACCCGATCTGAGCGGCGACGGCCTGCAGCTGCGCTGGCGCGCCGAGGCCGGCGTGGCGCGCTACGAGCTGCAATGGGCCGGCGATGCCGCGTTCAGCCAGGGCCTGCAAAGCTTCGCCAGCGAGCAGCCGGCGCTCAGCCTGCCGCGCCCCGGCCCCGGGCGCTACTACCTGCGCATGCGCTGCCTGGACGCCGACGGCCAGGCCGGCCCCTGGGGCCAGGTGCAGCTGATCGAGGTGCCCTACCCGCGCTGGCTGTGGCTGCTGCCGCTCGGGCTGTTGCTGGCACTCTGATGCAACTTGGCCTGAGCCCGCATCTGCAGCGCCTGGGCCAGTTGGCGCGGCTGCCGCTGCTGGCCCTGCCGCTGGCGCTGCTGATCTGCACCCTGGCCCAGCCCCTGCTGCGCCCGCTGGAGCAGGGGCTGGAGGACCGCCTGCTGCGCGCCACCGCCCGGCCGCTGCAGGCCGGCGAGCTGGCGCTGATCGACATCGACGACGCCTCGCTGCGCGCGCTGCAGCCGCAGCTGGGCGACTGGCCCTATCCGCGCAGCGTCTATGCCCTGCTGCTGGACTATCTGCGCGACGCCGGCGTCGAGCTGGTGGTGTTCGACCTGGTGCTGACCGGCGCGCGCGCCGGCGATGAGGCGCTGGCCCACGCCATCGCGCTGGGGCCGCCCACCGTGCTCGCCGCCGCCGCCCTGCAGCAGGACAAGACCCTGATGGAGCTGCAGCCCGCCGAGATGGCCATGCTGCGGCGCCAGGCCATGGTGGCCGGCGGCGCGGCCCAGCCCTGGGACGCGCTCACCCTGCCCGCGCCCGCCCTGCTGGGCAGCGCGCCGCCGGGCAGCCTGGGCCTGATCTCGGCGCCGCTGGACGGCGACGGCGTGCTGCGCCGCCTGCCGCTCTGGCATCGCTACCAGGGTCAGGTCTTGCCGGCGCTGCCGCTGGCCGCCCTGCAGCGCCGCGGCACACCCCTGCCCGACTGGCACAAGGACGCGCAGGGCCGCGTGCAGCTCAAGCTGGCGGCGCGCCTGGACGGCGTGCTGCCGCTCAACTGGGCCCATGTGATGCAGGCCGCGCTGGGCGCCATCGACGACCCCGAGCAGCGCCGCCTGCTGCGTGGGCGCACCGTCTTCATCGGCAGCAGCGCCTTCTTTGCCGACGCCGTCAGCACCCCGCTGGGCCGGCTCTCCGGCAGCGCGCTGATGGCCAGCGCCTATATCTTGCTGGCGCGCGCCCAGGTGCTGGCGCCGGCGGGTGCGCTGTGGAGCGGCGTGCTGCTGCTGCTGGCCTGGGCCCCGGCGCTCGGCGGCTGCCGGGCCGCGCGCCCGCATTGGCGCCGGCTGGCCGGCTTCTCGCTGCTGGCGCTGCTGCTGATGCTGGCGCTGGCCTATGGCCTGGTGCAGCAGGCCCTGCTGATGCCGGCCCTGCTGGCGCCGCTGACGGTGCTGCTGCTGGGCCTCTTGCTGGCCGCCGCGGCCGAGCAGCGCTGGCATGCGCTCACCGAGCGCCAGCTGCGCCACGAGCGCGAGGTGGCGGAGGCCGCCAACCAGGCCAAGACGCGCTTTCTCGCCCATGTCAGCCATGAGATCCGCACCCCCATGAATGCGGTGCTGGGCATGGCCGAGATCCTCGCCGGCACCGCACTCGACGCCGAGCAGCGCCGCTATGTGCAGGTGTTCCAGCGCGCCGGCCAGCAGCTCTTCGAGCTCATCAACGACCTGCTGGACAACGCCAAGATCGAGGCCGGCAAGCTGGGCCTGGCGCCGCATGCCTTCGAGCTGGGCGAGCTGCTGAGCCAGCAGATCGAGCTGCTGCGCCCGCGCGCCGAGGCCCAGGGCCTGTGGCTGCGGCTGACGCTGGCGCCCGAGGCGCAGGGCTGGGTCTGGGGCGATGCGCAGCGCGTCGCCCAGATCCTCGTTAACCTGGTGGGCAATGCCATCAAGTTCACGCGCCAGGGCGGCGTCGATGTGCAGGCCTGGCGCGCCGAGGACGGGCGCCTGGGCCTGAGCGTGCAGGACACCGGCATCGGCATCGCCCCCGAGCAGCATGAACGCATCTTCCAGCCCTATGCCCAGGCCGAGGCCGAGACCGCGCGCGAGTTCGGCGGCACCGGCCTCGGCCTGGCGATCACGCGCAGCCTGGTGGAGCTGATGGGCGGGCAGATCAGCCTCGCCAGCACGCCCGGCGAAGGCAGCCGCTTCGAGCTGCGGCTGGACCTGCCGGCCCGGCCCGCGCCGGCGCGCGCGAGCCAGGCGCCGCGCCCCGAGCCCGGCCAGCCCCAGGCAGCGCTGCAGCTGCTGCTGTGCGAGGACAACGAGGTCAACGCGCTGGTGATCGAGGCGATGCTGCAGCCGCTGGGCCACCGCATCGAGCTGGCGAGCGATGGCGAACAGGCGCTGGCCAAGCTGCAGCAGGGCCGCTACGACCTGGTGCTGATGGACCTGCAGATGCCGCGCCTGGACGGCCTGGAGGTGACGCGGCGCTGGCGCGCCATCGAGGCCGCGCAGGGGCGCCGCCGCACCCCCGTCATCGCGCTCACCGCCAACGCCTTTGCCAGCGACGTCGCGCAGAGCCTGGCGGCGGGCTGCGATGCCCACCTCAGCAAGCCCATCGGCCGGCAGGCGCTGCTGCAGGCGCTGGCGCGCTGGGCTACTTGAACAGCAGGCGCAGCGCCAGCCCGCCCAGGCCAAGCACCAGGCCCAGCACCACCAGGCCACCCAGGTGCTCATGCACCAGCGGCACGCGGCCCAACCAGTAACCCGCGGCGATCAGGCCGCCCGACCAGGCCACGCTGCCGGCCAGTGCGGCCGTGGCGAAGGGCCGCGCCGGCATGCGCGCCACCCCGGCCGCCAGCGGCGCAAAGGTGCGCAGCACCGCCACATAGGGCGAGACCAGCAGGCTGGGGCCGCCCCAGCGGGCAAAGAAGCGCTGGCCGCGCGCCAGCAGCGCGCGGTTCAGCCAGCGGTAGGCATGGCTCTCCAGATGCCGGCCCAGCCGCAGGCCCAGGCGATAGGCCAGCAGGCTGCCGCCCCAGGCGGCCAGCGCCAGCAGCGGCACCAGCAGCGCGGCGCGCAGGGCGCCCTGGGCACACAAGGCGCCGCACAGGAACAGCAGCGGATCGCCGGGCAGGAAGAACAGCGGCGCCACGCCGATCTCGCAGAACACCAGCGCGAACAGCAGCAGGTAGACGCCCTGGTCGTAGCGCGCGATCCACTCGGTCAGCAGGGCGGTGAGGTCCATCAACGTCTCCGGTAGGACAGGCCGTGCACCAGCACATGCTCGCAGAGCTTGAACACCAGGTAGGCGGCGATCGCGGCGAAGGCGCTGAGCCACAGCTCCAGCAGCTGCTGCAGGCCGCCGTCCTGCAGGGCCTGCCAGCCATGCGTGCCGAGCAGGCTGGCGTTGGCGCTCACCAGCTTCACCAGGTCCAGCGAGAGGCAGCCGAACAGCACGAAGCTGGCCGTCATCAGCGCAAAGCAGGCCATGCGGTGCTGGCTCAGCCAGTGGTGGAGCTTGCTGTGACCGTCGTGCATGGGCGTCTCCCTTCGTCCGGAAGCGCCCATCCTAGCCGGCTCAGGCCAGCGCCATGCTGCGCGCCAGGTGCGCGTACACCGCCGCCACCCGGCGCAGGTGGCGCGACTCGGGATGCGTCAGCAGCCACAGCTCGGTGCGGCAATCCTCCAGCACCTCGGTGAGCTGGCGCAGCTGCGGCTGGCCGCGCGCCAGGAACAGCGGCAGCACGCCCACCCCCAGACCCAGGCTCACCAGCTCCATCACGCTGAGAATGCTGTTGACGCGGTAGGCCGGCCGCACCCTGGGGAAATGGCGCTTGCGCCATTGCACCGAGGGATGCTCGGGCAGGGCATCGTCGGGCGCGATCCAGTCCGCCTTGCCGGCCTCGACATCGGCATAGTGCTTGATCGCGCTCTTGCCGGCCGCGAACAGCGCCACGTCGATGGGGCCGAGGCAGCGCCCCACCAGATGCTGGGACGGGCGCCGCGTGGCGCGCACCGCGATATCGGTGTCGCGGCGCGTCAGGCTGGCGAGTTCGTTGCCGGCGTGCAGCTCGAAGCTCAGCTGCGGATGCTGGGCGTGCAGGGCCTTCAGGGCCGGCGCGACCAGGCCATGCAGGATGGTGTCGGTGGTGCTGATACGCACCGTGCCGCTCACCTGCCCGGGCAGCTGCTGGGCGGCCGAGCGGGCCGTCTCCAGCACCGCCTCCAGCTGCTCGCCCTGCTCGGCCAGCTGCTGCGCCAGCTCGGTGGCCGCATAGCCGCTGCGCGAGCGCACGAACAGCGGCAGGCCCAGCCCGCGCTCGACCCGCTGCACCGCGCGGAACACCGTCGAGCCATCCAGGCCCAGGCGCTCAGCCGCCCCGGCGAGCGTGCCGGCGCGCACCAGCGCCAGCAGCAGCTGGAGGTCGGTGGCGCTCAGTCGGTATTGCGTTTGTGCATTCATGGCTTGCGGAGCCGCCTATTTTGCCGGCGCTGACGCAATCCTACATTCCGCCCATCGTCCACTCGATTCTCAGGAGTTCCCCATGTCCCAGCTCAATTCCGGCACCCCCTACGGCATCGCCCTGCTGCGCCTCGGCCTGGGCCTGATGTGGATCGCCCATGCGCTGCTGAAGCTGCTGGTATTCACGCTGCCGGGCACCGCGCAGTTCTTCGCCAGCCAGGGCCTGCCCGGGGCGCTGGCCTATCCGGTGTTCGCGGCCGAGCTGCTGGGCGGCCTGGCCATCCTGCTGGGCCTGTACGCGCGCCAGGTCTCGCTGGCGCTGCTGCCCATCATGCTGGGCGCGGCCTGGGTGCATCTGCCGAATGGCTGGGTCTTCACCAGCGCGGGCGGCGGCTGGGAATACCCGCTCTTCCTGGCGCTCGCCTCGCTGGCGCTGTGGCTGCTGGGCGATGGCGTCTGGTCGCTGCGCCGCAGCGCGCGGCTGACCCTGGGGCGCTGAGGTGATCGCCATGCAGCCCGCCTACACCCTCGTCAGCCACCCGCTGTGCCCCTATGTGCAACGCGCCGCCATCGTGCTGGCCGAGAAGGCCCTGGCCTTCGAGCGGCGCGACATCGACCTGGCGCGCAAGCCCGACTGGTTCATGCGGATCTCGCCGCTCGGCAAGACGCCGGTGCTGCTGGTCGCCGGCGGGCAGGCGATCTTTGAATCCGCCGTGATCTGCGAGTATCTGGAGGACTGCCACGGCCCGGCCCTGCATCCCGCCGATGCCTTGACGCGCGCGCGCCATCGCGGCTGGATGGAGTTCGGCTCGGCCACGCTGAACGGCATCGCCGCCTTCTACAACGCACCGGATGCCGCAGCGCTGGCGCAGCGCGCCGCCGAGCTGCGCGGCCGCCTCGAGCAGCTGGAGGCCGCGCTCGGCGCAGGGCCCTGGTTCGCGGGCCGGCAGTTCGGCATGGTGGACGCGGTGTTCGGTCCGGTGTTCCGCTACTTCGAGCTGTTCGGCAACTTGGACGAGTTCGACTTCTGCGCCGCCCTGCCCAGGCTGCAGGCCTGGCGTGCCGCACTGGCGCGGCGCGCCTCCGTGCGCATGGCGGCGCCGGCCGACTACGCCGAGCGGCTGCGCGACTTTGTGCTGGCGCGCGGTGCCGCGCTGGCAGCGCGTCTGCAAAGCCGCGTCTGAGCGCAGGCACGCCAGCAAGAAAGCGCCGCCCTGTGTATGCTTGCCGCCATCTTTGCCATCCATCAAGGAGACTTGGATGATCTTTACGCTGACCGTCAACGGCAAGCCGGCGAGCCTGGATGCCGACCCCGAGATGCCCCTGCTGTGGGCCCTGCGCGAGGATCTGCAGCTCACCGGCACCAAGTTCGGCTGCGGCATGGCGCTGTGCGGCGCCTGCACCGTGCATCTGGATGGCCAGCCGGTGCGCGCCTGCTCCACGCCCTTGTCGGCCGCGGCCGGCAAGAAGGTCACCACCATCGAGGGCGTGGGCAGCAGCAAGACCGGCCGCGCGGTGCAGCTGGCCTGGCTCAAGCTCGACGTGCCGCAATGCGGCTACTGCCAGAGCGGCCAGATCATGAGCGCCTGCGCCCTGCTGGGCAGCAAGGCCAGGCCCAGCGACGCCGATATCGACGCCGCCATGAGCGGCAACATCTGCCGCTGCGGCACCTACAACCAGGTGCGGGCGGCGATCCACGACGCCTCGGCCGCGCTGACGAAGGGGGCCTGATCATGAGCAGCTCGCGTCGCGACTTTCTCAAGACCGGCGGCAGCGCCGCCCTGGTGGTTTCCTTCGCCCTGCCGCTGGCCGCGCCCAAGCGCGCCGAGGCGGCGCTCAGCAACCGCTTCAACCCGAACGCCTATCTGCGCATCACGCCAGACAACCGCATCACCGTGGTGTGCGGCTCGGCCGAGATGGGCCAGGGCGTGCTGACCGCCATCCCCATGCTGGTGGCCGAGGAGCTGGACGCCGACTGGGCGCTGGTGAGCGTCGAGCAGGCGCCGGTGGACCAGGCCTACAACAACCCCATGTTCGGCATGCAGGCCACCGGCGGCAGCACCACCGTGCGCGGCCAATGGACGCCGATGCGCGAGGCCGGTGCCACCGCGCGCGCCATGCTGGTGGCCGCCGCCGCCGAGACCTGGGGCGTCGATGCCGCCACGCTGCGCACCGAGCGCAGCCAGGTGTTCGGCCCGGGCGGCAAGAAGCTCAGCTATGGCGCGCTGGTGGCTGCCGCCGCCAGACAGAAGGCGCCGGCCAAGCCCGCGCTCAAGGCCAGCAAGGACTTCAAGATCCTGGGCAAGCCCACGCGCCGCCTGGACAGCGCCGCCAAGATCAACGGCACGGCACAGTTCGGCATCGATGCGCGCGTGGACGGCATGCTGGTGGCGGTGATGGCGCGCGCCCCCATCGCCGGCGCCAAGCCCAAGGCGATGAACGAGGCCAAGGCGCGCGCCGTCAAGGGCGTGCGCAAGATCATCAGCATCGACAGCGGTGTGGCGGTGCTGGCCGATGGCTACTGGGCCGCCAAGCAGGGCCGCGATGCGCTCGCGGTGCAATGGGATCTGGGCGCGCACGCCGATCTCTCCGCCGCCAAGGTGCATGAGCTGCTGGTCTCGGGCGCCAACCAGGCCGAGGCGGTGGCGCGCGACGAGGGCAATGTGAAGGACGCCGCGGCGAATGCCGCCAAGACCCTGAGCGCCGAGTACGAGGTGCCCTATCTGGCCCATGCCTGCATGGAGCCGCTCAACTGCACCGCCTGGGTCAAGGGCGACGAGGTCACGATCTGGGCCGGCACGCAGAGCCAGGGCCCGGCGCAAGGCATCCTGGCGCAGATCGGCGCGGTGACGCCGGCCAAGGTCAAAATCAACACCTTGCTGCTGGGCGGGGGCTTCGGGCGCCGCTTCGCACCCGACTTCACCATCGACGCCACCCTGCTCTCCAAGCTCAGCGGCAGCCCGGTGAAGCTGATCTACAGCCGCGAGGACGATATGGCGGCGGGCTTCTACCGCCCGGCCTCGCTGGTGCGCTTCGAGGGCGCGCTGAACGAACAGGGCCAGCCCACGCTGCTGCGCGCCGCGGTGGCCAGCCCCTCCATCATGGCGGCTTCGGGCTTCATGCAGATCCCCGAGAACGGCGTGGATGCGATGGCGGTGGAGGGCCTGGCCGACCAGCCCTACGAGATCGCCAACCAGCGCATCGTCTATGGCCGCGCCGAGCCGGGCCCGCAGGTCTGGTTCTGGCGCTCGGTGGGGCATTCGCAGAACGCCTTCTTCATCGAGAGCTTTGTCGACGAACTGGCGCATGCGGCCAAGGCCGACCCGCTCAATTTCCGCCTCGGCCTGCTGGCCAAGCACCCGCGCCTGCGCGGCGTGCTGGAGCTGGCCGCGGCCAAGGCCGGCTGGGGGAAGCCCGCGCCCAAGGGCGTGCATCGCGGCATCGCCGTGGCCGAGAGCTTTGGCAGCTATGTGGCCGAGGTGGCCGAGGTCTCGGTGGCCAAGGACGGCACGCCCAAGGTGCACCGCGTGGTGGCGGCGGTGGACTGCGGCCAGACCGTGAATCCGCAGACCATCGCGCGCCAGATCGAGAGCGCCATCGTCTACGGGCTGTCGGCCGCGCTCTACGGCAAGATCACCCACAAGGACGGGCGCGTCGAGCAGAGCAACTTCCACGACTACCCGGTGCTGCGCATGAGCGAGATGCCGAAGGTGGAGGTGCACATCGTGCCCAGCATGGAGGCGCCCGGCGGCATCGGCGAGCCCGGCACGCCCCCGATCGCGCCGGCGGTGATGAACGCCATCTTTGCCGCCACTGGCGTGCGCGTGCGCAAGCTGCCGCTGGAGACGGCCGCGCTGGCCAAGGCCTGATCAGGCCGGCGGCGCGCCCTCGTCCTTGAGGGCCGCGACCAGGTCCAGCACCACGGCCTGGTCGACCGGCTTGAGCGCGCTGCTGCGCAGCAGCACCACGCGCTCGAGTTCGCGCAGGCGCCAGTCGAACTCGCGCGCCATCGCCTCCACCTCCAGCCGCACCGCCCATTCGTCCGGGCCCAGCATCTCGGCCAGCTGCTGCGGCGCCTGCGCATCCAGCCCGGCGCTGGAGAAGGCCAGCAGCAGGCGCTCGAAGCGCAGCCGGCAGGGGCGCAACAGCTTGCGCATCTCCTCGTTGTCGGAGGCCACCAGGGCCTGAATCAGGCCGGCACGGGCGCGATAGCGCCGCATCGCGATCTGCAGGCTGTGCACCCGGTCCAGCCCCTGCAGCGGCGCCGCTGTGGCCGGCGCATGCGGCACGCTGGCGGCGGCCTCCAGCAGCAGGCTCAGCAAATCGTTGTTGAACTCGCCCAGCACCAGGGTCGAGGCCACGCGCGCATGCACGGCCGCCGAGGTGCCCGCTTCCAGCACACCGATCAGCCATTCGGCCAGCGCCAGGATCTGCCCTTCCAGGCCGAAGCGCTCGCCGTCCAGGCTGCGCGGATAGCCAAAGCCATCCAGGCGCTCGTGGTGGCAAAGCACCGCCTCGGCCTCGGCCACGCTGGCACCCGGCATGCGCAGCAGCACGCGGTGGCCCACCACCGGGTGGGTCATGACATGGCGCCATTGCTGGATGTCGAGCTGGGCCTCGGGCTGCCAGAGGCCGGGGTCCAGATAGAGCTCGCCGATGTCGTGCATCAGGCCGGCCCGCCCCAGCATGCGATGCAGGTCGACATCGCCCGGCCGCAGCCGCCGCGCCAGCCCCTTGGCCAGCAGGGCCACGCTGACGGCATGGCGCAAGCGCCCCTCGCGATGCTCGGCATAGACCGTCAGCATCGACAGCATCTCGGCGCTGAGCCCGAGCCGACCCAGCAGCGACAAGGGCGCCACACCGGGCAGCGCGCCGGTGGCGGCACGCAGGATCGCGTGCTCGTCCAGCAAGTCTTCGGCCATGGCCTGGACCTGCGCCTCGCTGACCACGCCCTGCACCTCCAGGCAGTCTTCCAGCGGCCGCGTCAGCTTGTGCTCAAGCAGGCGCTCGCGCATCTCGGCGCTCATGCGCGCGCCCTTGGCCAGCAACTTCACACCCTTGCTGCTGACGATATCGGCCGTCACCGCCACCTCGTGCAAGGCCGCGGTATGCACCAGATGGTTCAGGTAGTTCGGATTGACCGCTTCGGTCTGCGCTGCTTGATCTTGCACGGCAAGCCTCCCATGGGTCGGCTCGCTATTGTGGCGCGCTTCAGTTGGCCGGGGGATAGCCGGCTTCGGTCAGCGCCGCCACCAGGGCGGCCTGGCTGAGCTGGCTCTCGACCTGCACCTTATGGCTGGGCAGGTCGAACTGCAGCTTGGCCTGGGCATCGAGCGCCTGCACGGCCTTGGTGATGCTGGCAACGCAATGGCCGCAGCTCATATCGGGCAGGGTGAATTCGGACATGGTGGACTCCTGTTGATGTCGCCACTGTAGAGCTTGCCATCATGGTAAGGTCAAGCCGCTTGACATTGACATGATGTCAGACACCACACTGTGCACATGACCGATCAACTCACCCTCCCCATCACCGGCATGAGCTGCGCCTCCTGCGTCAAACGCGTGGAGAAGGCCTTGCTGGGCGTGCCCGGCGTGCAGGCTGCCGAGGTCAACCTCGGCACCGAGAGCGTCACCGTCAACAGTGCGGCAACGCTGCCCGCCATGGCGGCGACGCTGGCGCGCGCCGGCTACGCCGTCGCCGAGCGCGAACTGACGCTGCAGATCAGCGGCATGACCTGCGCCTCCTGCGTCGGCCGGGTGGAGAAAGCGCTGCTGAAAGTGCCCGGCGTGCTGCGGGTGAGCGTCAATCTGGCGCTGGAGAACGCCAGCGTCGGCATGCTGGCCAATGTGGACCCGGCCGCGCTGCTGGCCGCCGTGCAGCAGGCCGGCTACCAGGCCGACCTGGAGGCCGGCGAGGCCAGCGGCGCCGATGCGCCGCGCCCGGTGGGCTGGCAGCACAGCGGCTGGCCGGTGCTGATCGCCGCCCTGCTCTCGGCGCCGCTGGTGCTGCCCATGCTGGCGATGCTGGCCGGCCGCCACTGGATGATCGATGGCTGGCTGCAACTGGCGCTGACCCTGCCGGTGCAGTTCTGGCTGGGCGCGCGCTTCTACCGGGCCGGCTGGGCTGCGCTGCGCGCCGGCAGCGGCAATATGGACCTGCTGGTGGCCCTGGGCACCAGCGCCGCCTTCGGGCTTTCGGTCTACGAGCTGCTGCTAAATGGTGCGCACAGCATGTCGCTGTACTTCGAATCGGCCGCGGTGGTGATCACCCTGGTGCTGCTGGGCAAGTGGCTGGAGGCGCGCGCCAAGCGCCAGACCAGCGAGGCGATCCGCGCCCTCAAGGCGCTGCGCCCGGAGACCGCGCGCGTGCGCCGCGCCGGCGCCGAGCTCGAGCTGCCGCTGGCCCAGCTGGTGCTGGGCGACGAGGTTGTGGTGCGCCCCGGCGAGCGCATCCCGGTCGACGGCCTGGTGCTGGCCGGCGCCAGCCAGGTGGACGAGTCGCTCATCACCGGCGAAAGCCTGCCGGTGGCCAAGGAGGCCGGGGGCCGGGTGGTGGGCGGCTCCGTCAATGGCGAGGGCCTGCTGACGCTGCGCACCACCGCGCTGGGCGCCGAATCCACGCTGGCGCGCATCGTGCGGCTGGTGGAATCGGCGCAGGCCAAGAAGGCGCCGATCCAGCGCATGGTCGATCAGGTCAGCGCCTGGTTCGTGCCGGCGGTGATAGCTGCCGCCCTCGTCACCCTGCTGGGCTGGGGCTTGGTACGCGGCGACTGGACCCAGGCCCTGCTGAATGCGGTGGCGGTGCTGGTGATTGCCTGCCCCTGCGCGCTGGGCCTGGCCACGCCCACCGCCATCATGGCCGGCACCGGGGTGGCGGCCCGCCATGGCATCCTCATCAAGGACGCCGAGGCGCTGGAAATCGCCGCCAGGCTGGAGGTGGTGGCCTTCGACAAGACCGGCACGCTGACCCTGGGCAAGCCCGAGCTGCTGGCCTTCCACAGTGCCGCCGGCCTGGACGAGGGCCAGACCCTGGGCCTGGCCGCCGCCCTGCAGGCGGGCAGCGAGCATCCGCTGGCGCTGGCGGTGCGCCAGGCCGCCGCCCGGCGCGGCCTGGCCGTGCCGGCGGTGCAGGGCCTGCGCGCCGTGGCCGGCCGGGGCGTGGCCGCCCAACTTTCCACGCAACCGTCCGGGCAAGACCTGGCCCCGCGCGAATTGCAGCTCGGCAGCGCCCGCTACATGCAGGAGCTGGGCGTGGACCTTGGCGCCATGCAGGCCGAGGCCACCGCCCTGCAGGCCCTCGGCCGCACGGTATCGTGGCTGGCCGAGGGCGGCGCGGGCCAGCAGCCGCGCCTGCTGGCCCTGCTAGCCTTTGGCGACCAGCTCAAGCCCAGCGCCGCCGCGGCGCTGGCCAGCCTGCGCGCGCTGGGCGTGCACAGCGTCATGCTCAGCGGCGACAACCGCGGCAGCGCCGAGGCGGTGGGGCGCCAGCTCGGGCTCGACGAGGTGCGCGCCGAGGTGCTGCCCGAGGACAAGGCCCGCATCGTCAGCGAGCTGAAGCGGCAGGGCCATGTCGGCATGGTGGGCGACGGCATCAACGACGCGCCGGCGCTGGCCGCGGCCGATGTGGGATTCGCGATGGCCACCGGCACCGAGGTGGCGATGCAGGCGGCCGGCGTGACCCTGATGCGCGGCGACCCGGCGCTGGTGGCGCAGGCGATCTCGCTCTCGCGCCGCACCGTGCGCAAGATCCACCAGAACCTGTTCTGGGCCTTTGCCTACAACGTGGTGGGCATCCCCTTGGCCGCGCTGGGCTTCCTGAACCCGGTGATCGCCGGCGCGGCGATGGCTTTTTCGAGCGTGTCGGTGGTCAGCAATGCCCTGCTGCTCAAGCGCTGGAGACCGTGATGGACGAAGCATCGATGACGAGCCTGTGCAATATCGGCGAGGCCGCGACGCGCAGCGGCGTCTCCGCCAAGATGATCCGGCACTACGAATCGCTGGGCATGCTGCCCAAGGTGGCACGCACCGAGGCCGGCTACCGCCTCTATTCCGAGCGCGAGGTGCACACCCTGCGCTTCATACGCCGGGCGCGCGACCTCGGTTTCTCGATCGCCGAGATCAGCGAGTTGCTCAAGCTCTGGCAGAACCGCCGCCGCGCCAGCGGCGACGTCAAGCGCATCGCGCTGGCGCACATCGCCGACCTGGAGCGCCGCCTGGCCGAGATGCAGGCCATGAAGCAGGCGCTCGCGCAGCTGATCAGTTGCTGCCATGGCGACGAGCGCCCGGATTGCCCGATCCTGGACGACCTCGCCGCCAGCGCCGGCTGATCGCTCATTGGCTGGTCGCGGCCAGCACCTCGGGCAGGTCGGTCAGGCCGGCCAGCAGCTTCTCGATGCCGTCCTGGCGCAGGGTGCGCATGCCGCTGCGCTGCGCGCTGACGAACATCTCGGCGGCCGGGGCGCGGCGGCGTATCAGCTCACGCAGCGATTCGTCGGCGATCACCAGCTCGTGGATGCCCAGGCGGCCGTGGTAGCCGGTGCCGCCGCAGGTGTCGCAGCCATGGCGGCGGTACTGGCGCAGGCCGCCGCCAGCTCCGTCAACGCCGAAGCGCTGCCGCCAGCCGGCCAGCAGCTCCTCCTCGTTCATGGCCTCGGCTGCGCCGCCGCCGGATTGCTGATACAGGCGCAAGAGCGAGCGTGCCGCGCGTTCATCCAGCGGCTCGACGATGCGGCAATCCAGGCACAGCCGCCGCACCAGGCGCTGCGCCAGCACCGCCAGCAGCGAGTCGGAGAACATGAAGGGGTCGAGGCCGATCTCCAGCAGCCGCGTCACGCTCTCGGGCGCCGAGTTGGTGTGCAGGGTGGACATCACCAGATGGCCGGTCAGCGAGGCCTCCACCGCGATGCGTGCGGTCTCCTCATCGCGCATCTCGCCGATCATGATGACGTCGGGGTCGGCGCGCAGAAAGGTGCGCATGGCGGCCGCAAAGGTCCAGCCGATGCGTGCGTTCACCTGCACCTGGCGCAGCCCGTCCTGGCTGATCTCGATCGGGTCCTCGGCGGTCCAGATCTTGCGCTTGTCCTCGTTGAGCTCGCGCATCACCGAGTGCAGGGTGGTGGTCTTGCCGCAGCCGGTGGGGCCGCAGATCAGCAGCAGGCCATAGGGCTTGCTCATCATGCGGCGCAGGCCCGCCAGATTGGTCTCGGACAGGCCGATCGCGTCCAGCGGCAGCGGCTTCATGCCGCCCAGCAGACGCAGCACCACGTCTTCCAGGCCACCGCTGGTGGGCACGGTGACCATGCGCAGCTCCAGGGATGTGCCGCCGAAGCGCGCGAAATCGATCTTGCCGTCCTGCGGCCGGCGGTGCTCCGAGATGTCGAGGTTGGCCATGATCTTGAGCCGCGCCACCAGCGCAAAACGCACCCGCGCGGGCAGCTCCAGATAACGGATCAGATCGCCGTCCACGCGCAGCCGGATGCGCACCGGCTTGGGCGCCTCGAAGGTCTCCACATGGATGTCGGAGGCGCGCAGCTCGATGGCGTCGGCCAGCAGGCGATTGACCAGGCGCACCAGCGCGTTGTCGGACTCCGACACCACCTCGGCATCGGTTTCGGCGGTGCCGGGATCGGCCTGGCTCAATTCTTGGGCGAGTTCGCGCACGGTGGCCATCTGCGGCGTGCCGGCGCCGGCATTGGCGGCATCGCCCGTCCGCACCTGATACGCCGTCGCGATGGCCTGCGGCAGCGTGCCCGCCGCCGCCAGCACCGGCCGCACGCGCAGCTCGCTGGCGAAACGCAGGTACTCCAGCAGCCGGTGGTCCCAGGGGTCGGAGACCACCACCACCAGCACCTCGTCGCGCACCATCAGCGGCAGCACGCCCTCGCGCTGCGCGAGCGCGCGCGGGATGCGCGCGAGCGCGTCCGGCTCGGGCTTGAGCCGGGCCAGATCGACGGTGGGCACGTCCAGCCAGCTGGCCAGAGCGATGCGCAGCTGCGCCGGGCTGAGCAGCCCCAGCTGCACCACCAGCTCGCCCAGCGGCACATGCAACTCCTGCGCACGCTGGTGGCGCAACGCCGATTCCAGCTGGCTGACGGTGAGCATGCCGGCTGCGACCAGGGCCTGGCCCAGATGCGCCGCATGGTGTTCGGGCTCGCGCTGTAACGCCGCCCAGACGCCTTCCAGATCCGCCTCCACCGGCGGCACGCCCAGCTCGCTGCTTGGCCGGCACAGCGCATCCAGGGCGGCGGGTACGGTGTCGTGTTCGTAGTGGTGGGGCTCGCTCATATGCACAGGCTAAGGCCGGCGCGCCGGCGCGACGCTTGATCTGCATCAGATCGTGGCCGCTCGGCCACAATCAGCCATCCCATCCGCAGGTACCGACATGACCCGATTGATCGCCCTTTCCGGCAGCCTGCGCCAGGCTTCCTTCAATACCACCCTGCTGCGCGCAGCCACCGGCCTGGCGCCGCAGGGGGTGGACATCGAGCTGCGCACCCTGCATGGCATCCCGCTCTACGACGGCGATGTGGAAGCCCAGGGCGTGCCGGCGGCGGTGAGCCGGCTGCGCGCCGAGATCCAGGCCGCCGACGGCCTCATCATCGGCACGCCCGAGTACAACAACTCCATCCCCGGCGTGCTCAAGAACGGTCTCGACTGGCTCTCGCGTCCGCCGGCCGAGGGGCGCAAGACCTTCTTCGGCAAACCGGTGGCGGTGCTGGGGGCCACGCCCGGCGGCTTCGGCACGGTGCAGAGCCAGGACGCGATCCTGAGCGTGCTGCGCGCCTTCGGCTGCAGCTGCTGGTTCGGCGGCCGGCTGATGGTGTCCAAGGCGAATACCTTGTTCGATGCGCAGGGCGAGCTGCTCGACGAGACGCTCAAGCAGCAGCTGCGCGATTTTCTGAGCGGCTTTGCCGCGCAAATCGGGAGGCCATGAGATGAGCAAAAAGTTCGAACTGCTGCCGGCACATTTCGGCGATGTCGGCGGGCTGACGATACGCCGCGCCCTGCCCACCGCCAGGCGCCGCATGGTGGGCGCCTGGTGCTTCCTCGACCACGCCGGGCCGGCCGAGCTGCCCGCCGACAAGCCGATGCGGGTGGGCCCGCATCCGCACACCGGCCTGCAGACCTTTTCCTGGCTGATCGAGGGCGAGGTGCTGCACCGCGACTCGCTGGGCACGGTGCAGATGCTGCGCCCCGGCCAGGTGAATCTGATGACGGCCGGCCGTGGCATCGCGCACTCCGAGGAATCGCAGTCGGCACGCCTGCAGCTGGCCCAGCTGTGGATCGCGCTGCCGGACGCGCAGCGCTTTTGCGAGCCCGCCTTCGAGCATTTCCCGCTGCTGCCGCAACTCGCCCTGAACGGCTTCAACACCACCCTGCTGGTGGGCCGCTATGGCGCCGCGCATTCACCCGTGCCCAGCCACACGCCCCTGCTGGGCATGGACCTGCGCTGCCAGGCGCCGGCCAGCACCGAGCTGCTGCTGACCCCGGGCTACGAGCATGGCCTGATGGCGCTGGAGGGCGAGCTGCAGATCGGCATGGAGGACGGTGAGCGTCAGACCCTGAGCCCCGGCCAGCTGCTCTATCTGGCCCCCGGCGCGCATCGGCTGCAGCTCAGCAGCGCGGCGCCGGCGCGCCTGCTGCTGCTGGGCGGCACGCCCTTCGAGGAGCCGGTGCTGCTGTGGTGGAACTTCGTCGCGCGCGACAGCGAGGAGGTCCAGCGCTTCGCCGCCGACTGGAACGCCGGCATCGGCTTCGGCACGGTGCAGGGCTACGCGGGCGAGCGCCTGCTCGCCCCCGATCCGGCCGGCCTGAAGCTCAAGTCCCCGGCGCGAAATTGAACACGCCGGAGCCGTGCTGTGGGCGCGCCCCGCCGGTGCGTATCAGGATCAGCACGGTGAAGCTGACATTGCCGCCCGAGACGTTCTTGAAGCCGCTCGGGTACTGCATCTCCATGCAGAAGCTGGAGAAGGTGGCGAGGCAGCCGAAGTTCTCGTCGAAGCTGTTGTAGACCACCTGGGCGGGCTGCTGGTGCGCCAGGTCGTAGGCCTCGCCGACGCCCTGGATGGCCGAGATCAGGCCATCGAAATAGTCGTAGACCTCCTTGATGCTGGTCGGCTTGGGCGGAGGCAGGGCGCTCGCCAGCCCGCCCAGCGCATTGATGGCCGCGCCACCGATCAGGTAGACATCGGCGGTCTGCGCCACCGCCAGGTCCATGCCGCGAACCTCGATGGTGCTGTCGGGGTAGTTGTAGGCATAAGGCCCCAGCACCGCGGCGCCCGCATGCACGCCGTCGATCAGCACCGTCTGGGTCAGGAACTGGTCCAGCAGGCCCTTGGCCGCCAGGATGGCCGCCATGTTCTGCAGCTGGTTCAGGTAGTCGCCGTAGATCTTGTTGACGAGCTGGCCGATCGGCCCCAGGGCATTCAGCAGGCCGCCCAGCAGGAACTGCGGCTTGGCCTGCCCGGCGGCGCTGGGCCAGGCTTGCAGCGGTGCGGCCCTGCCGAGCAGGCGATCCAGGCTCATCGCCTTGGCGCTGGGCACCGCGCCAAGCAGCGCCTGCGGCGCCAGCTGGGCATTGGTGCGATCGGCCATGGCCTTGAGCAGGGCCGGCATCTCGGTGGCGATCAGGCCCTGGATCAGGTCGGCCTTGTCGACCAGCCCGTACAAGCTGGGCTGCGCGCCCGCAAGCTGAGTGGCCAGGGTCTGCAGCTCGCCGCGGTACTGCTCCAGCAGCGCGGTGTTGGCGGCATCATCCCCGCCCGACTGCTTCAACAGCGCGGTGATCTGCTGCATCTTGGCCTTCAGCTGCGCGGTGGCGGCGGCATGGGCCAGATCGCCGGGCGTCTGCGGATAGCCGTTCGCCGCCAGCTTGGCCGGCAGCGGCACGAAGCCGCTGGCAGGCTGGTAGGGTGTGCTGAAGTGAAGGCGAATAGGGTCCACACTGGCCGCCGCCGCGGTGATGGCGGCCTTGGCCGCCACCGCACCGGTGTTGTCGCCGCGGTCCAGCGCCTCCTTGAGCAGCTTGAGGTTGCGCGCCAGGCTGCCCTGCGCCGCCGATAGATTGGCGTACAGGCCGGAGTTCTTGGACACCGGGGTCGGCGCGATCACCGTGAAGGGCTGCTGCACGCTGATGGCCGTGCCATCCACCGTGGCCACCAGGGTGAAGCCGCCGCGCGTGTCGGCGGCGCTCTGCAGTTGCAGGCCGGCCACCGCAGGCGTCGCACCCTCCACGCCCTCGGCCGGGCGCAGCACCTGGTAGCTGATCGCCGGCAAGGGGTTCATGGCCTTGCCATCGGTGTCGAGCACGGTCGGCATGATGCCCACCGCCGTACCGGCGCCCGCGACCAGCTGGCTCAGCTCCAGCGCGATGCTGGCCGGCGCGGCCACCGGCGGCGCGGCCGCGAACTGCCACACCAGTTGCGCCGGCAGGAAGGGCAGCAGCCGGTCCTGGCGCAGGGTGATGGTGTCGGCCGGCGTGGCGCTGGCATTCGCGGCGATATCGCCGACATTGACGTCGCCATCGCGCACCGTGGTGCCGGCGCCGCTGCCCACCAGCTTGGCCGTCAGCGCCGTCTGCGCCTGGGCGCCGTTGAGCACCGTGATCTTGAAGACATAGTCGTAGAGCGTGCGCCCCACGCGCGTCTCGCCGACCTTGGTGAGCGAGACCACCGAGGCGCTGGCGGCCGCGACGGCCTGGATGCGCGCCTGCGTGGCCTGCGGCCGCATCGGGGTCGGGTCTTGACTCTCACCGCCTCCGCAGGCGGCCAGCAACAGCGCCGCGCCGCAGACCAGGCCCTGCAGGCTGCGTGCGATCAGCCCGGCGCTCATGAGCGGCTCCCGTCGGCGCGCCGGCGTGCCAGCAGGGCGAGCAGGCCCAGGCCGCCGAACAGCTGCGCCCAGGTGGCGGGCTCGGGCACCACCGCGGTCTGGCCGCTGGCCAGCAGCTGGAAGTTCTCATCGGTGATCTCGTAGTGCAGGCTGCCGGGTGTGCCCGCGCCCAGGTAATCGAAGCTGACGGCAAAGCCGCCCTGCGACTGCCCGGCCGTCAGGCCCACGCTGCGGTCCAGCATCACGCTGTCAAAAACGCCCGCAGCGGGGATCGCGACATCGGGCTGCAGCACGATGCTGTCCCAGGTGGCCGGCGAGCCCAGTACCAGCAGATTGCTGAAGTCGGTCTCGGGAAAGAACACGGTGAAGCCGGACAGGCTGGCCGGCGTGCCGTCGGCCAGCACCGTGATACTTATTTGCCAGCTGTTGCCGCCCAGCGGGGTCACGCTGCTGTTGATGGTGGCGGCGGCCGCACTCTGGGCCAGGGCCAGGGCGAGCATGGCGGGGGCGAGCCAGTGGCTTCGCAAGACGGGCTTCAGCTGCATAGAGGGCTCCAAAAAGGCAAGCCCTGACCCTAAGCAACCCCCGCCGCGACAACCATCCCTAACTTGGCCGCGCGCCCTGTTTCACTGACAAGCGTCAAAGCCTCAGGCCAGCTTGCCGGTCTGGAAGTCACGCACCGCCTGCATCAGCTCGGCCTCGGTATTCATCACGAAGGGGCCGTACTGCGCAATCGGCTCGTTGAGCGGCTTGCCGGCGATCAGCAGCAGGCGCGCCCCCGCCTCGCCGGCCGTGAAGGCCACGCCGTCGCTGCCCGCGGTATTGGCCAGGATCGCCATGCGCTGGGCCGGCACGGTGCAACCCGAGCCGAACTGCACGCCGCCACGGTAGACGTAGACGAAGGCGTTGTGCGTGTCCGGCAGCGCCTGTTCAAACCTGACCCCCGGCTGCAGATGGATGTCCAGATAGACCGGCTCGGTGCCCTCGCGCTGCACCGCCCCCTGCACGCCCCGGCTGGCGCCGGCGATCACGCGCACGCTGGCGCCCTCGCCATGCCACTCGGGGATTTCGGCCGAGGGAATGTCGCGATACCAGGGCGCGCGCATCTTGTCCTTGGCCGGCAGGTTGAGCCAGAGCTGGAAGCCTTCCATGCGGCCCTCTTCCTGCTCGGGCAGCTCCGAATGGATCACGCCGCGCCCGGCCGTCATCCACTGCACGCCGCCATTGCCCAGCAGGCCCTCATGGCCGGCGGAGTCGCGGTGGCGCATGCGGCCTTCCAGCATATAGGTGATGGTCTCGAAGCCGCGGTGCGGATGGTCGGGGAAGCCGGCGATGTAGTCGTCGGCCTGGTCCGAGCCGAAGGCGTCCAGCATCAGATAGGGGTCGAGGCGGCGCTGCAGGTTCTGCGTCAGCACGCGGGTGAGCTTGACGCCCGCGCCATCGCTGGTGGGCTGGCCGGCGATCAGCCGCTCGACCTGGCGAGGCTGTTGCAGAACGGTGGTGATCGTGGCGGCAGTCATGATGGCGTTCTCCGTGGTCAATGCATTCAGGGTCAGACGGTAGCAGGCTCGGCCGCTTGCGGCTGCAGCAGCTGCTGGATCTGGGCACGCGCCGAGGCCAGCCCTTGCGCCTCGGCCTCCGGGCCCATGCCCAGGCCTTCGGCATAAATGAACTCGACATCGCTCATGCCCAGGAAGCCCAGCACGGTGCGCAGATAGGGCACGACGGTGTCGCTGGGGCGGTCGCGGTGCAGGCCGCCGCGCGTCAGCACCGCATAGACCTTCTTGCCGGTGAGCAGGCCCTCGGGGCCGTTCTCGGTGTAGCGGAAGGTGACGCGGGCCCGCGAGATCGCGTCGATCCAGTTCTTCAGCTGGCTGGGCACGCCGAAGTTGATCATCGGCACGCCCAGCACCACCACATCGGCCGCCTGGATCTGGGCAATCAGGCCATCGTCCAGGGCCACGCGCTCGGCCTGCGCCGCGCTGCGCTGCTCGGCCGGGGTGAACAGGGCTTGCAGGGCCGCCTCGTCCAGCACCGGATGGGCTTGCTGCGCCAGGTCGCGCACCTGCAGGCTGGCACCGGGCTGGGCCTGTTGCAGCCCCTCGACCAGCTCGGTCGCCAGGCGGGTGGAGAAGGAACCCTGGCCGTCTTGAACACGGCGGGCGCTGGAATTGATTTGCAGGATGTTCATCTGGGGGCTCCATTGGTTTGCTGATCGGGTCTTGCGAAAGACCATGGATGAACTGTATTGATCGCAGCCAAGCATCGGAAGACACCAGAATGGATATGATCGTTCCGCCAATGGAACAATGCCATGAGTCTGGACGCTGACGATCTGCTGCTGTTTGCGCGTGTGATGGAGGCCGGCAGCTTCAGCCGCGCGGCCGACCGGGTGCAGCTGCCCAAGTCCACCGTGTCGCGCCGCATCGCCGCGCTGGAGCAGCGCCTGGGCGAGAAGCTATTGCAGCGCAGCACGCGGCGGCTGGCGTTGACCGAATTCGGCCAGGGCGTGCTGGAACATGCGCGCGTGCTGGCCGCCGAGGTGGACGGCGCCCTCGCCCTGGCCCTGCATCGCCAGCAGCGCCCCACCGGGCGGCTGCGCGTCTCGATGCCGGGCGACTTTGCCAACCAGGCGCTGGACCAGATGCTGAGCCGCTTCGTGCTGGACTATCCCGAGGTGCAGCTGGAACTGGACCTCTCGCCGCGCCGCGTGGACCTGATTGCCGAGGGCTTCGACCTCGCGGTGCGCATGGGCAGCCTGCCCGACGATTCGCAGCTGGCGGCGCGCCGCCTGGCCCTGTTCAGCAACGGGCTCTACGCCTCACCGGCCTATCTGCAGCGCCATGGCGAGCCGCAGCTGCCCGAGGCGCTGAGCAGCATGCAGGGGCTGATGATCCTGGGCCGCACCGGCGAGCCCGTGCCCTGGACACTCATGCGTGGGGAAGGCGCCGAGGGCGCCGAGACGCAACGCTGGCAAGGCGTGCCCGAGCAGCGCACCCTGGTGAATGCGCCCGACATGCTTCTGCGCATGGCCTGCGCCGGCCTGGGCATCACCGCGGTGGGCGAGCATTTCGCCCAGCCCTATGTGGAGCGCGGCGAGCTGTTGCGCGTGCTGCCCGACTGGTGCCTGCCACCGGTGGCCTGCTGGGCGGTGTTCCCCGAGCGCCGCCTGATGCCGCTGCGCAGCCGCGTCTTCATCGAGGCGATGGCGGCCACGCTGGCCAGTTGCCCGGCTACTCAGCCTGAAAGCCGATCTCCACACTGACCTCGCGCGAGCGCGGGATCGGCGCGAAGCGCCATTGGTTGACGGCATCGATGGCCGCCACCGAGAGCTTGCGGTGCGAGCTCTTGATGGCCTCGGCCCCGCTCACCGCGCCATTCGGCTCGACGGTGAACTTCACCACCACCAGGCCGTTGCGCACGCTGCTGAGCAGCTGGCGCGGGATCTCCGGCTCGACCTTGTTGATCAGCTTCAGCGCCACCTCGGGTTCGGGCTCGGGCGCCGCTGCGGGCGCCACGGCGGCGGGCGGCGGGGGATTCAGCTTGGGGCTCGCGGTGGCCAGCTGAACCGGCTCGGGCGCCGGGCTACTGCTGCTCGCCGCAGTGGCCACGGCAGGCTCGGGCTTGTTCTGCAGCTCCTCGGCCTTGGGGCTGGGCGCCGGTGCCTCGTGCCGCGGCGCGGCCTTGGCCACAGGTGCGGCCGGCTTGGCCGGTGCGGGCGCAGGCGCGACGGGCTTGGCGGGCGCCTTGTCGGCGTTGAACTTGATCCACTGGAACACCTTGTCGGCGTCGCGCTTGGCCCGATCGGCATCGCTGAGGGAAGACTTCTTCTCAAGGTCCCCGAGCTGCTGAGCGGCAACACCCAGCGTCGCGGCGGCAAGGCCCAGCGCCAAGGCCAGACGGCACATGCGCAATGCAGACAAGGAGCCGTTCATCGTTCCATTCCTTCGTCGAGAGCCCGCCGGCGGCCCAGCTTTTGACGGGCATGCGGGACGGTGAGCGCCCGGAGTGTACGCAGCGCCCCCGGCCGCCCTGGCCAAGGGTTTGCCCGCAGCCCCGTCAAAGTCTTCACGCTTGCCGCCTATACTCGCGCCTCGCTCCGGGGAGCCCTGCCGTGCGTCGCAACGATGCACCGGGCTGAGATGTGGTGGAAGCCACGGACCCGCTGAACTTGATCCGGCTCGTACCGGCGTAAGAAGAGCTTGTCTGCATGCCCGCCCGCGCGGGCCTCAGGCCGCCCCGCGCGCCCGTCCGTCCGCCTGCTTGAGTCCGACCTCCGGAGTCCTTGTTGCACCGACCGGAGGAAGACGAGCATGAACAGCGTGAGCGACGCAGGCCTTGAAGGCATCAGCGACAACATCCAATTGACCCGCGAGCCCCTGCCCGGCTCCAGCAAGCAGTACCTGCCGGGCGAGCTGCACCCCGAGCTGCGCGTGCCGATGCGCGCCATCGCGCTCACGAACGGCGAGGTCGTCACCGTCTACGACGCCTCCGGCCCCTATACCGACGCTGTTGCGCCCATCGACGTGCACCGCGGCCTGCCCGCCCCGCGCATCGCCTGGGTGGAAGCGCGTGGCGATACCGAGGCCTACGAGGGCCGTCGCATCCAGCTGATTGACGACGGCCTGCGCGACCAGGCCCAGCAGCTCCGGCTGCAGGCCCTCAGCGCCGGCCTGCAGCGCCAGCCACGCCGCGCCAAGCCTGGCGCCAACGTGACCCAGCTGCACTACGCGCGCCGCGGCATCGTCACGCCCGAGATGGAATACGTGGCGATCCGCGAGAACCAGCGCCACGCCTGGATGCAGGAATACCAGGCCGATGCCGAGCGCGAGGCGCGCCTGGCCGGCCACGCCTTCGGTGCCAGCATCCCCGACCTCATCACGCCCGAGTTCGTGCGCGACGAGGTGGCGCGCGGCCGCGCCATCATCCCGGCCAATATCAACCACCCCGAGCTGGAGCCGATGGCGATCGGCCGCAACTTCCTCGTCAAGGTGAATGCCAATATCGGCAACTCGGCGGTCACGTCCAGCATCGAGGAAGAGGTGGAAAAGCTGGTGTGGAGCACGCGCTGGGGCGCCGACACGGTGATGGACCTCAGCACCGGCCGCAACATCCACACCACGCGCGACTGGATCATCCGCAACAGCCCGGTGCCGATCGGCACCGTGCCCATCTACCAGGCACTTGAAAAGGTAGGTGGCGTGGCCGAGGACCTGACATGGGCGCTGTTCCGCGACACCCTGATCGAGCAGGCCGAACAGGGCGTCGACTACTTCACCATCCACGCCGGCGTGCGCCTGCCCTTCGTGCCCATGACGGTGAAGCGTCGCACCGGCATCGTCTCGCGCGGCGGCTCCATCCTGGCCAAGTGGTGCATCGCGCACCACCAGGAGAACTTCCTCTACACGCATTTCGAAGAGATCTGCGAGATCATGAAGGCCTACGACGTCAGCTTCTCGCTGGGCGACGGCCTGCGCCCCGGCTCGCTGGCCGACGCCAACGACGAGGCCCAGTTCGCCGAGCTGCGCACCCTGGGCGAGCTCACCAAGATCGCCTGGAAGCACGATGTGCAGACCATGATCGAGGGTCCCGGCCATGTGCCCATGCACTTGATCCAGGCGAACATGACCGAGCAGCTCAAGCACTGCGACGAGGCGCCCTTCTACACGCTGGGCCCCCTGACCACCGACATCGCGCCCGGCTACGACCACATCACCTCGGGCATCGGCGCGGCCATGATCGGCTGGTTCGGCTGCGCCATGCTCTGCTACGTCACGCCCAAGGAACATCTGGGCCTGCCGAACCGCGACGACGTCAAGGTCGGCCTGATGGCCTACAAGATCGCCGCCCACGCGGCCGATATCGCCAAGGGCCACCCCGGTGCCCGCGCCCGCGACGACGCGCTCTCCAAGGCACGCTTCGAATTCCGCTGGCAGGACCAATTCAACCTCGGCCTCGACCCCGAGACCGCGCGCGAGTTCCACGACGAGACCTTGCCCAAGGACAGCGCCAAGGTGGCCCACTTCTGCTCCATGTGCGGGCCCAAGTTCTGCTCGATGAAGATCACGCAGGACGTGCGCGAATACGCCGAGGGCACGGCGGCCGGGATGGAAGCCAAGAGCGCCGAGTTCAAGGCGCAGGGCAGCGAGCTCTACATCCCGATCGCGAAGGCCTGAGATGGCCAAGACGATCGCCATCGCCGGCGCCGGCCTGGCCGGCCGCCTGTTCGCCTGGGCGCTCGCGCGCGCCGGCCATGAGGTGCGGGTCTGGGACGCCGGCCCCGGCCCCGCGCCCGCCTTCGATGGCCAGGGCGCCGCCGCCTTCACGGCCGCCGGCATGCTCAGCCCGCTGGCCGAGCTGGACCGCGCCGAGGCCGAGGTGGCGGTGCTCGGCTGGCAATCGCTGCGCCTGTGGCCAGCCATCGTCGCCGCGCTGCATCAGCCGGTGCGCCTGCAGACCGAGGGCAGCCTGCTGCTGGCGCACCGCCCCGACCAGGGCGCCGCGGCGCGCGTGCTGCAGCGCCTGCAGCAGGCCGGCGCGGACCTCTCATCCTTCCCGACGCCGCAGCCGCTCAGCGCGGCCCAGCTGCGCGAGCTGGAGCCGGCGCTGCCCGCCGGCCCACAGGCCTGGCTGCTGCCCGGCGAGGGGCTGATCCATCCGCTGCAGGCCATGCAGGCGCTGCACGGCTCGGCGGCTGGCGTGCAGTGGCATTGGCAGCGCCCGGTGGCCGATGTCCAGGCCGGTCGGATCACACTCGGCGACGGCGAGCAAGTCCACGCCGACTGGACCATCGACACGCGCGGCCTCGGCGCCCGCCACACCCTGCCGCTGCGCGGCGTGCGCGGCGAGGTGCTGACGCTGGAACTGGCCGGGCATGGCCTGCGCCGGCCGCTGAGGCTGATGCACCCGCGCCATTGCGTCTACCTGGTGCCGCGCAGTGCAGATGAGCTGCTGATCGGCGCCAGCGAGATCGAGAGCGAGGACCGCTCGCCCGTCAGCCTGCAGAGCTCGGTGGAGCTGATGGCCGCGGCCCACAGCCTGATGCCGCAGCTGGGCGAGGCCCGCATCACGCGGCTGGACCGCAATCTGCGCCCCGCCCTGCCCCACCACCGCCCGCATGCGCACGGCGCGCCCGGCCTGATCCAGCTCAACGGCCTGTTCCGCCATGGCTGGCTGCTGGCGCCGGCCCTGGTGCAGCGCCTGCTGACGCAAACCCAGCTGGCCAGCCTGCCATGAACATCCAGATCCTGATCGACGAGCAACCCCGCGAGCTGCCGGCCGGCAGCAATCTGGCCGAGCTGCTGGCCCTGCTGCAACGCGAGCCGCGGAGCGTGGCCACGGCCGTGAACGGACGCTTCGTGGCGCGCGAGGCAAGACCCGGCACCATGCTCGCCGAGGGCGACCAGGTGCTGTTGTTCCAACCCATCGTAGGAGGCTGAATCCATGACGGACAGCTTTGAAATCGCCGGCGTGCCGCTCGCCAGCCGCTTCCTGCTTGGCAGCGCCGGTTACCCGAACCCGCAGCTGCTGGCCGAGGCGGTGAAGGCCTCGCAAACCCAGCTGCTCACCGTGGGCCTGAAGCGCAGCGCCCAGGGGGGCGACAACGGCTTCGTGGCCATGGCCTTGGCGGCAGCGCGCGCCCAGGGCGCACGCCTGCTGCCCAACACCGCCGGCTGCCGCAGCGCCGCCGAGGCAGTGCAGCTGGCCTGCATGGCGCGCGAGCTCTACGACACCGCCTGGATCAAGCTGGAGGTCACCGGCGACGAGCACACCCTGCAGCCCGAGCCCTTCGAGCTGCTGGCCGCGGCCAGCGAGTTGGTGAAGTTGGGCTTCACCGTGCTGCCCTATTGCACCGACGATCTGGTGCTGTGCCGCCGCCTGCTGGACGCCGGCTGCGCCGTGCTGATGCCCTGGGGCGCGCCGATCGGCTCCGGCCAGGGCCTGCTCAACCCCTGGGCCCTGCGCACGCTGCGCGAGCGCCTGCCGGAGGCCGTGCTGATCGTCGACGCCGGCCTGGGCGCGCCCTCGCACGCGGCCCAGGCCATGGAGCTGGGTTATGACGCGGTGCTGCTGAACTCGGCGGTGGCGCAGGCGCGCGACCCGGTGCGCATGGCTCACGCCTTCCGCGACGCGGTGCGCGCCGGCCGCCAGGCGTACCTGGCCGGCGTGATGCCGGCGCAGGATTTCGCCGTGCCCAGCACGCCGGTGAGCGGCCACGCCTTTGTGCTGTCATGAGCCAGCCGCACCCCTGCCTGCCTTCGCCCTGGGCCAGCGACGCTGATTGGCAGCAAGACCCGGCTCCGCCCATCATCTGGTCCATCGCCGGCACCGACAGCGGCGGCGGCGCCGGCCTGAGCGCCGACCAGCGCGCCGCCGCCGCCCTGGGCGTGCACCTCTGCCCGGTGGTGGCGGCCGTCACGGCCCAGCATTCGCGCGGCGTCGCGGCCGTGCACGCGCTGCCCGGCGCGCAGCTGCAGGGCCAGCTCGACGCGCTGGCCGCCGACCTGCGCCCGCGCGTCATCAAGACCGGGCTGCTGGCCAGCGTCGATGCGGTGGCGGCGGTGGCGCGCTGCGTCGATGCGCTGCGCCGCGATGGCAGGGTGGATCTGGTGGTGGACCCGGTGCTGGGCGCGAGCGCCGGCGGCGCCGCCTTTGCCGATGCCGCCCTGATCGCCGCCTACCGCGAGCTGCTGCTGCCGCGCGCCACCCTCGTCACGCCGAATCGCCGCGAGGCCGAACGCCTGCTGGGCCTCGCGCCGCAGGCAGGTTCCGAGCCGGAACTGGCACGCGCGCTGCGCGCGCTGGGCGCCCAGGCCTGCTGCGTGACCGGCGGCGACACACCCGACCCGGCCGCGCAAGACCTGGCCCTCGATTGGCTTGCGAGCGAACTGGCAGATGGCTGGTTGTCCCTGCCGCGCCTGCCCTCCACCCACCACCATGGCAGCGGCTGCAGCTTCGCCAGCGCCGCCGCCGCGGCGCTGGCGCGCGGCTATCCGCTGCCCGACGCGGTGCTGCTGGCCAAGATGCTCAGCTGGACGGCGGTGCGCGACGGCTACGCCGCCGGCGCGGGCGCCGGCCCGGTGCGCCCCAATCCGGACTTCATGCAGGACCCCAGCGCCATGCCGGTGATGAGCTTTGGCGACGAGTTCGCGCCGGCGCGCTGGGGCCAGGTCTTGCGTGGCGAGCTGCCACCCGCGGATTTCCGGCCCGGGCTCTACGCCATCACCGAGGACGCCGGCCGCGTGGCCGAGCTGGCCTTGGGCGGGCGCTTCAGCCAGATCCAGCTGCGCATCAAGCAGGCGGGTGCCGCCGTCCCGCTGCGCGGCGCCATCGAGCAGGCGCTGCGGGGGGCGCAGCAGGGCCAGGCACGGCTCTGGATCAACGATCACTGGCAGCTGGCGCTGGACTGCGGCGCGCGCGCCCTGCACCTGGGGCAGGAGGATTGGGCCGCCCTGCCCGCCGCGGCGCGCGCACGCCTGCTGCAGCCCGATGTGCGCCTGGGCATTTCAAGCCACAGCCTCTGGGAGCTGGCGCGCGCACGCGGCCTGGCGCCGCACTACATCGCCTGCGGGCCGCTCTGGGCCACCAGCACCAAGCAGATGCCCTGGCAGCCCCAGGGCCTGGACAACCTGGCCTGGTGGGTGCGCATGGCGGGGCGGCCGGTGGTGGGCATAGGCGGCATCACCACGCGTGAGCGCCTGCAGGCGGCCCAGGCCACGGGGGCTGCCGCCCTGTGCCTGGTGCGTGGGCTGGAACTGGCGGAGCACCTGCGGCGCTGAGTACGCCCAGGTCGCGCTCAGAAGATCGATCGCTCGGTGAGGGTCGTGAACATCTCCAGCGCTGCCGTGCCCGCCAGCGAGTTGCCGGTCTCGTCCAGGCCCGGCGACCAGACGCAGATGCCGCAGCGCCCAGGTATCAGCGCGACGATGCCGCCGCCCACACCGCTCTTGGCCGGCAGCCCGACGCGGAAGGCGAAGTCACCCGCCGCGTCATAGGTGCCGCAGGTCAGCATCAGGGCGCTGATGCGCTTGGCGAGGCTGGGCGTCAGGAGCCGCTCGCCGCTGTGCGGCACGCTGCCATGCTGGGCCAACAAGAGAGCCGCACGCGCCAGCTCTACGCAGTTCATCTCGATCGAGCATTGGCTGCAATAGGCATCCAGCACGCGATCCACCGGATTGGCCAGGCGGCCGAAGCTGGCGATGAAATGCGCCATGGCCGCATTGCGATCGCTGTGGCGACGCTCGGACTGGGCCACTTTGAGGTTGTAGTCCAGCGCCGCGTTGCCGCTGAGCCGGCGCATCAGGCCCACCAGCGCGTTCTCGGGCGTGGCGAAGCGGCTGCACAGCACATCGGTCACCACCAGAGCGCCGGCATTGATGAAGGGGTTGCGGGGCTTGCCGCCCTCAGCCTCCAGCTGCACCAGAGAATTGAAGGGCGTGCCCGAAGGCTCTCGGCCGACGCGCTGCCACAGCGCCTCGCCCTCGCTCTGCAGCGCCAGCACCAGGGCGAAGAGCTTGGAGATGCTCTGGATGGAAAAGCGCTGTTCGGCCGCGCCTACCTGCAGCACCTCGCCGTCCAGCTTGACGATGGCCATGCCGAACTGCTCGCGCGGCACATGGGCCAGCTCGGGGATGTAATCGGCCACGCGGCCCTGGCCCAGCAGGGGCTGCACATGGGCATAGATGGCGTCCAGCGCCTGGCGGTCATGCATGCGGGAGTTCCGGAGATCGATCTTGGCCGCCATGGTAAGTGCGCCGGTCCGCCGGACGGGATGAACGCTGCCAGCAGGCCCTGCGGCTCGGTCAGTAGCGTTGCACCACCGCCGTGGCCCGCGCCGGCGGCTCGTAATCCTCGGGCCAGTAGTCGGTCAGCTTGGTGATCAAGCCGGCCTCGACGGCGAACAAGGTGATGCCGCGCATGCGCGGCTCGCTGGGCGTGACGAAATCGAACACCGTCACGGCCGACTTTTCGTCGGCGATCAGCTGCAGCAGTTCGACCTGCCAAGTACCCGGCCAGGTGCGGAAGAACTCGACCATGTCGGCACGGCCGCACACGCGCTCGCGTGTCTGCGGCACCTCGTAGACCAGCTCGGGGTCGAGCAGGGCGGCGAATGCTGGCCAGTCGGCGGCATTCGCGGTGGCCCAGAAACGCGTGGCCAGTTCACGGGCGGACGCGGTGGCGATCATGCGCGGCTCTCAAGGTCGGGTGTGGCGCGGCAGTTTACGGCGTTCGGCGCCCCTGTTCTTTGCCCCGCGCCGGGTTCAGAATGCATGGGCCACCGCAGGGAGAAAAAGCACCACCGCAGGCATCGTCACGGAAGGGCCGCCATGCAGCTCAGCGCGCCTCGGCGCATGTTCTTGATCGGGCTGCTGCCGGCGGCCTCGCGGCAGGCCTGGGCCGCGCCGCAGCGCTGGCGCTTCGCCACCGACAGCAACGACCGCAGCGGCCTGGCGCCGGCCGGGCGGGCGGTGCTCAGACGGGCCTTCGAACGGCTCGGGCAGGTGCTGGAGTTCGAGCCCTTGCCGCTGCGCCGTTCGCTGCGCCTCACCGAGCTGGGCCAGTTGGATGGCGAGCCCCTGCGCATCGCGAGCATCGTCGAGCGGCGCCCCCAGCTCCTGCTGGTGCCGGTGGCGATCTCGCGCGTCGAGGTCTGGGGCTTCGTCGGCGACGCGGCCCTGCAGCCGCATGACATGGCCGAGCTGCGCCCGCTGCGGGTGGCGCACCAGCGCGGCATCCTCTTGCTCGAACAGCTGCTCGGCGAGGTGGCGCGGCGCGTCGAGGCCACCACCCCCGACGACGTGCTGCGCCTGCTGCGCCTGCGCGTGGTCGACATAAGTCTGCTGACCCTGGCCTCCGGGCAGGCGCCCTTGCGGCCGGCCCAGCTGGAAGGGCTGGTGCCGCTGGCGGCGCCGCTGTACAGCAGCTCGCTCTATCCGGTGCTGCACCGCCGCCATGCGCAGCTGCTGCCGGCGCTCACCGCCGTGCTTCAGGAGATGGAGAGCAGCGGCGAGTCCGATGGCCTGCGCCGCAAGGCCTGGGCGGACGCACGCGAAGGCGCCGCGGCCTAGGGCCTAGTGGTCTTCCGCCTGCCCGCTGGCGCGGCCCTGTCGGAAAATGCGCGCACGCACCCGAAGCCAGCCCATGCAAGCACCCGACCCTCATCACATCCAAGGCCTGGCGCGCCGCCAGCTGCTGTGCGGCGCCGCGGCCCTGGCGCTGCCCACGCTGCCGGCCCGGGCCGCCGCCGCGCCCCTGCTGGTGGGCGGCCTGCCGGTGACCTGCAACCTCACCCTGCCGGTGGCCTGCGTGGCCAACCAGACCGCCGGCGGCAAGCATGCCTTCGAATACAGCAAGTACAACGGCTGGCCCGAGATCAAGGAATCGCTGATGACGGGCCGCATCCAGGCGGCCTATATGCTGGCGCCGCTGGTGATGGACCTGGCGGACAAGAAGATCCCGGTGAAGATCGTCTCGCTGGGCCATCGCTCGGGCGCCGTCATCATGGTGCGCAGCGATTCGCCCTATCAGAAGTTCAAGGACCTGACCGGCAAGCGCATCGCGATACCGAGCCGCTTTGCGGTGGACTTCCTGTTCCTGCGCAAGATGCTGGCGCGCGAGGGCATGACGCCCAAGGACGTGCAGATCGTCGAGATGGCGCCGCCCGACATGCCGGCGGCCCTCTATGCCAAGGCGGTGGACGCCTATTGCACCGGCGAGCCCTTCGGCGCCGCCGCCCAGCGCGCCGGCTATGCGCGTGCCCTGCGCATGACGCGCGACGAATGGCGCAACTACATCTGCTGCGTGCTGACGGTGCGCGAGGAGCTGATCCGCGACAACCGGCCCGCGGTGCAGGAGCTGGTGAATCTGGTACTGGGCGCCGGCCAGTGGCTGGACCAGAAGCAGGACAACCGCAACAAGGCGGTGGCGATCGCCGCCGGCCGCAAGTACTTCAACCAGGACCCCAACATCATCCGCTTCGTGATGGAGAACCCGACCGACCGCGTCACCTACGGCGATCTGCGCATGATACGCAGCGAGTTCGAGGAGCTGATGCAGCTCTCCATCGAGGCCGGCACGCTCAAGAGCCCGGTGCCCTATGAGAAATACATGGACGAGAGCTTTGCCAAGGCGGCCAAGGCCAGTGCCATCACGCTTTGAACCCGCCATCATGATGCGCCGTCTGTTGCTCTCCCTGTTCGCGCTGCTGCTGGCCATGCCCTCGCTGGCCGCCACACCCCGGCTCAAGGCCGGCGTGTTCGAGCCCCCGCATGCCGCGCCCGAGTTCAGCCTGCAGGGCTCCGATGGCGCCGAGCTCAAGCTCAGCCGCTACCGTGGCAAGCTGGTGCTGCTGGTGTTCGGTTTCACCCATTGCACCGAGGTCTGCCCGATCACGCTAGGCACCCTGGTGCAGGCGCGCCAGGCGCTGGGCAAGGCCGGCGAGGCGGTGCAGGTGGTCTATGTGACGGTGGACCCCGAGCGCGACGATGCCGCGCAGATGAAGCGCTACCTGGCCGCCTACGACGCCAGCTTCATCGGCGCCACCGGCCAGCCCGCGGCCCTGGCGGCGGTGCGCGCCAGCTATGGCGTGGTGGCCAACAAGCTCGCCACCAAGGGCGGCTATGCGGTGGACCATTCGTCCTCGGTCTACCTGATCGACCGCGCGGGCAAGCTGCGCGGCATGATGCCCTACGGCCATGGCCCCAAGGACTATGTGCACGATCTGCAGCTGCTGCTGAGCCTGTGAAGCTGCGCCCGCTCGCGTTGATCCTGACGCTGCTGCTGCTGGCCGCACTGGCCTGGGGCGCGCTGGCCCCGCTCGCCCCCGCCAGCCGCGACGAGCTGTTCGAGATCCCCAAGGGCACCTGGGCGCGCCGCATGGCGGGCGACCAGGTCGAGATCCTGCCCGAGCGCATCCACCTCACCCTGGGCGCCAACGATGTGCTGCTGCTGCGCAATCTCGACGAGGTGCCGCAGGTGTTCGGCCCGGCGCTCATCATGCCCGGCCAGAGTTTCCGCCTGCCCTTCGAGGTGGCCTCCAGCTACAGCTTTGCCTGCACCGCGCATGCCAGCGGGCAGCTGAGCGTGATCGTCGCACCCCATCCCGCGCCGGGCTGGGAGACCCTCAACTGGCGCCTGCGCGCCTGGATCAAGCAACTATCGTGAACCCAAGCTCCCCGCATCAACGGCTGGCCAAAATCCTGCCGCCGCTGCTCGTGATCGCGGCCATCGTGATCGTCTGGTGGCAGGTGGTGCTGCGCAGCGAGAGCGCCATCTTCCCCACCCCCTGGCAGGTGCTCACCGGCGCCTGGGAGCTGGCCGAGGACGGCACGCTGTGGGAGCACATCAGCGCCTCGCTGCTGCGCGTGGGCATTGGCTTCGGCCTGGCCATGCTGGTGGCGATCCCGCTGGGCCTGTGGATGGGCTGGGTGGGCGGCGCCTACCGCACCTTCAACCCGATCTTCCAGATGCTGCGGCCGATCTCGCCGATCGCCTGGATCCCGCTGGCCATCCTCTGGTTCGGCGTCGGCGATGTCTCGCCGATCTTCCTGATCTTCATCTCCTCGGTGTTCCCGATGATCGTGCAGACCACCTCGGGCGTGCACACCATCGAGCGCCGCTACTTGCGCGCGGCCGCCAACTTCGGCGTCTCGCGCACGGTGCTGTTCCGCCGCGTGGTGATACCGGCGGTGCTGCCCGAGATCATCGTCGGCATGCGCATCGGCATCGGCGTGGCCTGGCTGGTGGTGGTGGCGGCCGAGATGATCGCGCTGCGCTCGGGCCTGGGCTACTTGATCATGGATTCGCGCAATGCCGGCAACCGCTACGACCTGGTGATCGCCAGCATGATCATCATCGGCGTCATCGGCCTGCTGCTGGACGGCGCCACGCGCCTGCTGGAGCGACTCAAGACAGTGAAATGGCGCTATGTCCGCTAAGCAAGCAAACCAGCACAAGATCGTCGTCAGCGACATCAAGAAGAACTTCGGCTCGGCCCAGGGCGCGCTGCCAGTGATCGGCGGCGTCAGCTTCACGGTGGACGACGGCGAGTTCGTCGCCATCGTCGGCCCCTCGGGCTGCGGCAAGTCCACCCTGATGAACATCATCGCGGGCTTCGAGCAGCCCGACAGCGGCAGCGTGCGGGTGGACGGCACCGCGCAACGCGGCCCCAGCCCCAAGGGCATCGTGATCTCGCAGCATGGCTCGGTGTTCCCCTGGCTGACGGTGCAGCAGAACCTGATGTTCGGCCTCAACGATGCCGAGCATGGCGCGCGCCACGACGAGCGCGCCGCGTTGGCCGATCACTACGCCGCCATGGTGGGCTTGAAGGGCTTCGAGGCCAGCTATCCGCACGAGCTCTCGGGCGGCATGCTCAAGCGCGCCGAACTGGCGCGCGCCTTCGTCGTCAAGCCCGAGATCCTCTACATGGACGAGCCCTTCTCGGCGCTCGATGCGCTGATGAATATGCGCATGCGCACCGAGCTGCTGCGCATCCTGGCGGAAGAGCGCCACACCGTGCTGCTGATCACCCACGATGTGGAGGAGGCCATCTACATGGCCGACCGCATCCTCGTGCTCTCGCCGCGCCCCACCACCATCCAGGCCAGCTTCCAGGTGCGCCTGCCGCATCCGCGCAAGCTCGCCAGCCCCGAGGCCCAGGCCCTGCGCGAGGCGATCCTGCGCGAGCTCGGGCTGTAGGAGGAAGGCCGGGTGCACTCCAGCCTTGACATCCCTCACACCCGGAAGCGGGCAAATGCGTTACCGTGTGCGGCACCAACCGGGCTCAGGACTCTCATGTTGTTGACGACCGCTTGCGCCCTTTCGCGTATGGGGTGCCCATGCTGATACGGCGCCGCCGCTGGCTGCTGAGCGGGCTGCCGGCCGCGCTGGCCGGCGCCTCCTCATGGGCGGCGCCGCTGCGCCCACCGCGCGCGCCGGGCGGCGAGCCGCAGCCCTTGCATTACCCGCGCCACAACAAGATGCCGGACCCGCAGCAGGCCTATATGGTCGAGCTGCTGCAGCTCGCGCTGGGCCGCGGCAGCAAGCCCTACCGCCTGCAGGCGCTGCCGATGACGATGGCCCAGGGCCGCACCATGGTGGAGATGGCGCATGGCGGCAACGAGCTCGACCTGATGTGGACCATGACCAACCGCGAGCGCGAGGCCATGGGCCTGATCCCGGTGCGCATCCCGGTGGACCGCGGCCTGCTGGGCTGGCGCCTGATGCTGATACGCCAGGCCGACGTGCCCTTCTGGCGCAAGCTGCGCAGCCTCGCCGAGCTGGCGCCGCTGGTAGCCGGCCAGGGGCATGACTGGCCCGATGCCGAGGTGCTGCGCGCCAACGGCCTGAACGTCGGCACCTCCAGCTCCTACGATGGCCTGTTCCGCATGCTCGCGCGCGGCCGCATCGACTACTTCCCGCGCTCCATCATGGAGGTGGATGCCGAGCTGGCCATGCACGCCGACGAGGGCCTGGTGATCGCGCCGCATGTGATGCTCTACTACCCGACGGCCTCCTACTACTTTCTCGCGCCCCAGCATGCCGAGGCCGCCGAGCAGCTGCGCCAGGGCCTGGAGGAATGCCTCGCCGACGGCAGCTGGGACAAGCTCTTCCAGCGCCATTACAGCGCCCTGCTGGCCCGCCACCAGATCGCACAGCGCCTGGTGCTGAGGCTCTCGAACCCGCTGCTGCCCGAGGCCACGCCGCTGCAGCGCAAGGCCTATTGGCTGCAGCCGGACTGAGGCTGGCGCGCAGCGGCTTGTAGGATGCGCCCATGACCAAGCCCCCACTCGACTGCATCGAACTGCAGACCCAGGCCACGCCGCGCGCCAGCCTGATCGTGCTGCACGGCCTGGGCGCCGACGGGCGCGACTTCGTGCCGGTCTGCCAGGCCCTGGACCTGCAGGCCATCGGCGGCCTGCGCTGCGTGCTGCCGAATGCGCCGCAGATCCCCGTCACCATCAACGGCGGCTACCGCATGCCGGCCTGGTACGACATCCTCGGCACCCAGCTCGAACGGCGCGAGGACGAGACCGGCCTGCGCGCCTCGCAGGCCGCGATTGCCGCGCTGATCGACCGCGAGCGCGAGCGCGGCATCGCCGCCGAGCGCATCGTGCTGATGGGCTTCTCGCAGGGCTGCGCGATGGCGCTGCTGACCGGCCTGCGCTACCCGCAGCGCCTGGCCGGCATCGTCGGCCTGTCGGGCTATCTGCCGCTGCTGGACAGCACCGCGGCCGAGCGCCATGCCGCCAACGCCGCCACGCCCATCCTGCTGGCCCATGGCCGGCAGGACCCGGTGGTGGCGCTGGCCCGCGGCGTGGCCGGGCGCGATGAATTGCTGCGCCTGGGCTACCAGCCCGAGTGGCATGAATACGCGATGCAGCACGAGGTCTGCGAGCAGGAGATCGCCGATCTGAACGCGTTTCTGGTGAAACTCCTCGCCTAGAAGCTCAGCACGAAGCAGGCCCCGCCGGTGGGCGGCTTCACATAGCGCACCGTGCCGCCCATGCCGTGCACGAGGTTGCGCACCACCGCCAGGCCGATGCCCGATCCGGCGCCGCCGCCGGCGGGGCTGCTACGCGCGCTGAAGAAGGGCATGAAGATCTGCTGCTCCAGGCCCTGCGGCACGCCGGGGCCGTTGTCGCGCACGCTGATGGCCAGGCGGCCGCCGCGCGTGAGCCGCGCCTGCACCTCCAGGCTGGGTTCCACCAGCTCGGCGGTGGCCTCGGCGGCGTTCTTCATCAGGTTGATGAGGGCCTGCTCCAGCTGGCCGGGGTCGGCCATCAGGCTCAGCGAGCCGGGTTGCACCTGGAAGCGCGCCTGGCCGCCGCGCGCGCGCCAGCCCGCGGCCACCAGTTGCTCCAGACGCGCGAACAGGGCCTGCAGCTCGACCGGCTCGGGCCGCGGCTCGGGCCAGTCGCTGACGCGCCGGTAGTCCGCCACAAAGCGCGCCAGCGCCTCGGCGCGCCGCGCCACCGTGTCCAGCGCCAGGGCCAGGTCCTGCGCGCGTTCGGCATCGCCCTGCAGCTCCTGCGCGCTGCGCGCGAGCGAGGCGATCGGGGTGAGCGAATTCATGATCTCGTGCGTCAGCACATGCACCAGCTGGCGCCAGGCCTTCAGCGTCTCGGCCTCCAGCTCAGACTCCAGCGGCAGCAGGGCCAGCAGGCGCACCGGCTCGCCCTGCAGCGTCATGGCGCTGCCGGCCAGCAGCCAGCGCTCCAGCCCGCGTTCGGTGGCGATGTGCAGCAGCGCGCGGCCGGCCTCGCCCTGCGCCTCGGCCAGCTCCCGCAGCAGCTCGGCGCGCTCCTGCGCGCCGCCGGGCGCCAGCAGGCGGCGCGCGCGCGCGTTCAGCGCCTGCACCTGGCCGGCGCTGCAGCGGAACAGCGCCACCGGCACATGCTCCAGCTCGCCCTCCAGCAATAGCAGGCGCTGCTGCAAATCCTGCTGCTGCTGCGGCTGCGCCGGCTCGGCCTGCGGCGCCGGCGCCGGCCATTGCAGGCGCGCCAGTGCCCGCCAGCCCCAGCCGGCCAGCCCCGCCATCGCCAGGCCAAGCAGCAGCTGCACGCGCGGCGAACCCGCGGCGGCCAGCAGGCCGGCGCCTCCCAGGGCCAGCAGGGCGGCGGCCAGCACCACGCGGGCGCGCAGCCACTGGCCACGGCGCAACTCAGAGCTCATGCTTTTCCATGCGGCGGTACAGGGCCGCCCGGCTCAGGCCCAGCAGGCGCGCGGCCTGGCTGATGTTGCCCTGGGCCTGGCGCAGCGCCTCGTCGAGCGCGGCGCGCTCGCGCTGGTGCAGGGTCAGGTGTTGCGCGGGGGCCGGCTCAAGCGCGGTCGGCGCCGGGCCGGCGCGCAGGCCGAAGTCAGCGTACTCGTAGCGATCGCCCTGGGCCAGGATCACCGCGCGCTCGCAAGCATGGCGCAGGGCGCGCACATTGCCATGCCAGTCGTGCGCCCGCAGGGCCGCCAGCGCCGCCTCGCTGCAGTGGCGCGGCGGCTTGGCGTACTGGGCCGCGTATTGCGAGAGGTAGTGCTGGCACAGCAGCGGGATGTCCTCGCGGCGCTCGCGCAGCGGCGGCACGCGCAGCACGATGGTGTTGAGGCGGTAGAGCAGATCGGCGCGGAAGCGCTGTGGGTCAAACAGCGCGGCCTCGTCCAGATTGGTGGCGCTGACGATGCGCACATCGATGGCCTGCGGCTGGTCGGCGCCCAGCGGCGTGACCTCGCGGCGCTCCAGCGCGGTGAGCAGCTTGGCCTGGCTGGCCAGCGGCAGGTTCGCCACCTCGTCGAGGAACAGCGTGCCGCCCGCCGCCGCCTGGAAGCGCCCCGGGCGCTCGCTGCGCGCATCGGTGAAGCTGCCGCGCTTGTGGCCGAACAGCTCGCTCTCGAGCGTCGATTCGGCCAGCGCGCCCAGGTCCACCGCCAGAAAGGTGCCGGCCGCACGCGCCGACTGCAGATGCAGCTCGCGCGCCACCAGCTCCTTGCCCGAGCCCATCTCGCCCAGCACCAGCACGTTCGCCTCGGTGGGCGCGACGCTCTGGATCAGCGCGCGCAGCTCCTGCATCGGCCGCGCCTCGCCCAGCAGGGCCGAGGCATTGGCCGCCGCCTGGACCGGCCGGCGGCTCGCCAGGGCGGCGGCCACCGTGGCCACCAGCCTGGCGTTGTCCCAGGGCTTGGTGATGAAGTCGAAGGCACCGGCCTTGAGCGCCGCCACCGCGAGATTCACCTCGGCATAGGCCGTCATCACGATCACCACCGGCGCGGCCGCGCCGCGCCGCAGCACCTGCTCCAGCAGCGCCAGGCCCTGGGCGCCGTCGGTGCGGCCGGGCAGGAAGTTCATGTCCAGCAGCAGCAGTTCCACCGGCTCGGCCTCGAGCGCCGCCGCCAGCTCGGCCGGCCGCTGCAGCAGCCGCACCGGGCAGGTCGGCGGGAGGCGGCGCTGCAGCAGCAGCTTGGCCGCCAGGCCCACGTCGGGGTCGTCGTCAAGTATCAGCATGGACATGGGCGACACCATAGCAGCGGCGCGCGCCGCCATCCAGCCGCTGTCCGCTTCCGGACAGTGGGCCCGGCCGGACCTGTCCGCTTGCGGACGCTGGCGCGGCCCGCCGGGGCGTGCCAGCGGGCAAATGGCGCTGGCACGGGGCTTGCACTGAAGTGGCCATGAGCGCCCTTCCGCACAGCCATCTGCACAGCCTTCCGCCCGCCTCGGGCGCCGCCATGGACCGCCCCCTGCCGCGGCGCAAATACCAGCGTCTGCTGCGCTGGGGCGGTGCCGCGCTGGGCCTGCTGGGCCTGGGCGCGCTGCTGTTCTTCAGCCTGCCGCGCGGCCTCTCGGTGCCGGCCGCCGAGCTCAGCCTCTCGACCGTGGCGGAGGGCGAATTCCTCGACGAGCTGAGCCTGCGCGCCCAGGTCGTGCCGGCGCATCAGGTGCTGCTGGACGCCACCGAGGGCGGCCGCGTCGATGCGGTGCTGGTGCGCGATGGCGAGATGCTCAAGGCCGGCGCCCTGCTCTACCGCCTCTCCAACCCGCAGCGCGAGCAGGAGGTGCTGCAGCGCTCGGCCGAGGTGGCGCAGCAGCTCGCCAACCTCTCCGGCCAGCGCACCGGCCTGGCTAACGCGCGCGCGCTGCAGCGCCGCGACCTCAGCAATCTGGCCCATGAGGCCGCGCGTGCCAACACCGATCTCAAGCGCCAACAAGAGCTGGCCGCGCAGGGCTTTGTCTCGGCCGCGGTGCTGGAGGACGCGCGCCTGAAACAAGCGCTGCAGCAGCGCCTGCTGGAGCAGGCGCGCGAGGACGGCGCCGCCGAGATGCGCACCCGCGAGCAGGCCATCGGCGAGCTGGAGCGCGCCGTCAGGGGCTTGAGCGAGGGCCTGGCGCTGGTGCGCCAGGCCGCGGCCGGCCTGTCGGCGCGCGCCCCGCGCGACGGCCAGTTGAGCGGCTTTGCCCTGCAGGTGGGCGGCTCGGTGAAACCGGGCGACCGGCTCGGCCGCATCGACGACATCGCCAGCTTCAAGCTGGTCGGCAATATCGACGAGTTCTACCTGAACCGCCTGCAGACCGGCCTGCGCGCCAGCCTGGACATCGCCGGCAAGACCTGGCCCCTGACGGTGACCCAGCGCCTGCCCCAGGTGAAGGAGGGGCGCTTCGGCGTCGAGATGGAATTCACCCAGGGCCTGCCGCCGGGCCTGCAGGCCGGCCAGAGCCTGGATGCGCGCATCCGCCTGGGCCAGCCCAGCCGCGCGCGCCTGATCGCCGACGGCGCCTTCTATGCCGACAGCGGCGGCGCCTGGGTCTATGTGCTGAACGCCAAGGGCAGCCAGGCCGAGCGCCGCAACGTGCGCCTGGGCCGCCGCGCCGCCGGCCGCATCGAGGTGCTGGACGGGCTGGCCACGGGCGAGCGCGTGGTTGTTTCCAAGGTGCGCCAGTACGGCGACGCCGCCCTGCTGAATCTGCAAAACTGAACGAGGACGAGGAGAGCCCCCATGATCAAGCTGAAGAACCTGAGCAAGCTGCACCGCAGCGCCGAGGTGGAGACCACCGCGCTGAACCGCATCGACCTGGAGATCGAGGCGGGCGAGTACCTGGCCATCACCGGGCCCTCGGGTTGCGGCAAGTCCAGCCTGCTCAGCATCCTGGGCCTGCTGGACGCGCCCAGCAGCGGCGAATACTGGTTCGACGGCCAGAACGTGGCGGGCTGGAACGAGCGCCAGCTGAGCCGCCTGCGCCGCGGCCGCATCGGCTTTGTGTTCCAGAGCTTCAACCTGATCGACGACCTGAGCGTGCGCGAGAACATCGAGCTGGCGCTGGAGTACGGCGAGGTGCCGGCGCGCGAGCATGGCGCACGCGTGGACCAGGCCATGCAGCGGCTGGGCATCGCGCACCGCGCCGGCCACCGGCCCTCGCAGCTCTCGGGCGGGCAGCAGCAGCGTGTGGCAATTGCGCGCGCCATCGTCGCGCGCCCGGCCCTCTTGCTGGCCGACGAGCCCACCGGCAATCTCGACAGCGCCCAGGGTGACGAGGTGATGCGCATCCTGCGCGAGCTCAACGAAGAGGGCACGACCCTGGTGATGGTGACCCACTCGCCCGCGCATGCCGCACAGGCCTCGCGCTGCCTGCGCCTGCTGGACGGCCGCATCCTCGTCGACGCGCTCGCGGCCTGAGCACAGGGAGTCTGGCAATGAAATTTCTGGACCTGCGTGTGGCCTGGCGTCAGCTGCTGGCCGAACCGCTGAATGCCGCGGTGCTGATCGGCGGCCTGGCGCTGGCGCTGGCGGCCTGCTATTTGCTGGCCATTCTGCTGGGCGAGCGCTATCGGCCCGACCCGGCCCTGCAGGCACCCGAGCGCATCGTGCTGATCGACTTCCACGGCAATATGCCCGGGCGCGAGGAAGACTGGTTCCTGGGTGCGCCCTTCGTGTTCAGCCAGGCGCTGGCGCAGGCGCGCGCGCCGGTGCAGCTGCTCAGCCGCGTGTCCGAGGACATGGTGACGCTGCGCCAGGGCGAGCGCAGCGTGCGCGCCAGCACCCTGGCCGCCGACGCCAGCCTGGTGGAGCTGTTCAATCTGCGCGCGCTGCAGGGCGATCTGCGCAGCAGCCTGGGCCGCCCGGACACGATCGCCATCACCGAGGGCCTGGCACGCAAGCTGTTCGGCCATACCGCCGTGCTCGGCAAGACCCTGGTGCTTGGCAAGCACCCGCTCAGCGTCGCGGCCGTGCTGCCCGAGCCGGGCTCGCGCAGCCAGTTCCGCGCCGAGGCCTATCTCGGCTTCGACGCGCCGGCCGCGGGCATCGATCGCGACACCCGCAAGGCCTGGTTCATGATCGCCGGCCGGGTCTACGGCCGCCTGCTGCCGGGCGCCAGCGCCGCCCAGGTCGGCGCGGTGGCGCAGGCCCTGCTGGACGCCAGCCCGATCATGAAAGAGCTGCCGCCGGAATGGACCGCCAAGGGCCGCAAGGCCGCCTTCATGCGCGCCCTGCCGGTGACCGAGATGCCCTTCGAGGGCCGCGAGGGGCGCTTGCGCGTGCAGGTGCTGGTGGCGCTGGCGGCCATCGCCGCTCTGCTGCTGAGCCTGGCCCTGCTCAACTTCGTCAACCTCAGCGGGGTGCGCACGCTGCAGCGCCAGCGCGAGATCGCGGTCCGCAAGAGCCTGGGGCTGAGCCCGGCCCGGCTGCTGCTGCAATTCGCCGTCGAAGCCCAGCTGAGCATCCTGCTGGCCTCGGCGCTGGCCCTGCTGCTGGCCTGGCTGCTGCTGCCATGGCTAACTAACGCCTTGCGCGTCCCGATGCCCGACGCGCTGCTGCAGCCGCTGCCCCTGCTCGGCCTGCTGCTGGTCGGCCTGCTGCTGGGCCTGCTGGTCAGCCTCTACCCGGCATGGCTGGCCTGGCGCCAGCAGGCGGCCGCGGCGCTGCAGGGGCGCCAGGCCAGCGAGGGCCGCGGCGGGCTGCTGCTTCGCCGCGTGCTCAGCGGCCTGCAGTTCGGCATCGCGCTGCTGGTTTGCAGCCTGGCCCTGTTGCTGAGCCTGCAGAACCGCCATGTGTTGCAGCGCGAGCTCGGCTACCACCCCGAGGGCGCGCTGGCCCTGCCGATTCCGGCCGGCGCCAGTGCCCAGCAGGCCGAGGACCTGCGCCAGGCCTTGGCGCAGCTCGCCGAGGTCGGCGCCATGGCCTGGACCGACAGCGTGCCGGGCAGCGCGCGCCTGGATCGCAACGCCGATTTCAGCTACCAGGACCGCCAGGCCCAGCTGCGCATGAGCGCGCTGGACAGCGACTTCTTCGCCTTCTACAAGGTGCCCCTGCTGGCCGGGGAGCTCGCGGGCGCCGGCCGCGATGCCATCGTGCTCGACGAGCCGGCCGTCCGCGCGCTCGGCTTTGCCAGCGCCGCCGAGGCCATCGGCAAGACGGTGGCATCGACCATGGTCGGGCTGAACCAGCAGCGCGAGCAACTGCGCATCGTCGGCGTCGTGCCGGCGCTCACCCTGGAGGGCACGCGCGAGCTGCCGCGCCCGCACATGCTGCGCCTGCAACGCAGCGAGCAGGCGCTGGCCGAGCGGCGCGGCTTCTGGGTGCTGAACCTGCGCCTGAAGCCCCACTACCAGACCGACCACCAGGCCGAGCAAACTGCCGAGCAATTGCTGGCGCCGGCCTGGAAGCGCATCTTCCCGGGCGAACCCTTCAGCGTAGAGAGCGTCGAGCAGGCCATGCTGGAGCCCTACGAGACCGACCGGCGCATCGCCCAGCTGGTCAGCGCCACCGGCGTGCTGGCCCTGGCCCTGGCCGGCTTCGGCGTCTATGCGCTGGCCGCCTATCTGGTGCAGCGCCATGCACGCGAGCTGGTGCTGCGCAAGCTGCATGGCGCCTCCTCGCTGCAGGCGCTGACCCGGCTGTTGCGCGAGTTCGCTGTGCTGCTGCTGCTGGCGGCGCTGATCGCGCTGCCGCTGTCCTGGTGGCTGGGCCAGCAATACCTGAGCCAGTTTGCCGACCGCAGCCCCAGCGGCGCCTGGCCGCAGGGCCTGGCCCTTGCGGGCCTGCTGCTGGTGAGCCTGCTGGCCAGCCTGCGCCACGGCCTGGCGGCGATGGCGATGCGGCCCGTGCTGGCGCTGCGGGCCTGAGTCTGAACCTAGGCGTCTTGCGGCGCCGGCTCAGGCGCGCCGTGCCTTGTTGGCCACCTCGCCCAGCAGGCTCTGGCAGCGCTCCTCATGCTGGGCAATCTCGGCCAGCGTGACCTCGATGTCGTCGAGCTGCTGCTCAAGCTGGCGGCGGTGCTGCTGCAGCACCGCCAGAAAGGCCTTCAGCTGCGGCGCCGCGTCGGACTCGGAGTCGTACATGTCGACCAGCTGCTTGACCTCCTGCAGCGTCAGGCCCAGGCGCTTGCCGCGCAGCGTGAGCTTCAGGCGGGTGCGGTCGCGGTGCGTGTAGACGCGGTTGCGGCCGGCGCGCGCCGGCGTCAGCAGGCCCATGTCCTCATAGAAACGGATCGCCCGCGGCGTGATGTCGAACTCGGCGGCCAGCTCGGTGATGGTGAACAGGCGCGAGGCCGGCTCGACCGCACGTGCCGCTGCCTTGCTCTTCTTGGCCGGAGGGCTGGACTCTGTGCTCATGGCTACACTTGGGCTCACGTGACGTTAACGTAAACGTAAGTCTAAGGCAGGCAGTCCCCCCCATGGCCAATCCGCGCGAATCCGAACTCTCCTACCCGATGGGCGATGCCCTGCCCGCGCCCGGCGGCGTGCTGGAGCTGCAGCCCGGCGTGCGCTGGCTGCGCATGGGCCTGCCGTTCGCGCTGGACCATATCAACCTCTGGCTGCTGCGCGACGAGATCGACGGCCAAGCTGGCTGGAGCATCGTCGACAGCGGCATCCACAACGACGCCACCAAGGCGCTCTGGGAGCAGGTATTCGCCGCGCACCTGGACGGCCTGCCGGTGCTGCGCGTCATCGTCACGCATTTCCACCCCGACCACATGGGCCTGGCGGCCTGGCTGACGGCGCGCTGGAACTGCCGCCTGTACATGAGTGCGACCGACTACAACCTCGCGCGCCTGGCCAGCGGCTCCACCGTCGGCATGGGCGGCGAGCTGGCCGCCAATTTCTTTGCCAGCCACGGCCTCACCGACCCCGACTCGCAGGCCAAGATCCGCGCCCGCTCGAGCTACTACCCCAGCATGGTGCCGGCGGTGCCGAGCAGCTACCGCCGCCTCATGGAGGGTCAGGTCTTGCGCATCGGCGGCCACGACTGGCGCTGCATCACCGGCTACGGCCATGCGCCCGAGCACATCAGCCTGCACAGCGCTAGCCAGGGCCTGCTGATCTCGGGCGATATGGTGCTACCGCGCATTTCCACCAATGTCAGCGTGGTGGATGTGGAGCCCGAGGCCGACCCGCTGAGCCTCTATCTGGACTCGGTCAAGCGCATGCTGAGCCTGCCGGCCGAGACCCTGGTGCTGCCCTCGCATGGCAAGCCCTTCCGCGGCCTGCATGCGCGCGTGGACCAGCTGCTGGAGCACCACGACGAGCGCCTGGCCGAGGTGCTGCAGGCCTGCACGGCCAAGCCCTGTCATGCGGCCGAATTGCTCACGCTGATGTTCAAGCGCAAGCTCGACCTGCACCAGACCACCTTCGCGATGGGCGAGTCGGTGGCGCATCTGAACGCGCTGTGGCTGGCGGGGCGCTTGCGCCGCCAGCTGGATGAAGACGGGGTGTACCGCTTCTCAGCGGTCTAGGCTCAACCGGTGTCCGCCGCCCCCGGGAGGGGGCGGCGGGTCGGGCCTTTTTTATGGCATCAACTTTTCGGTTCTAAGCGCGGGTCTACCGGATCCATGGGGATGCGGGGCCCTGGCGCCACCGTAAGTTCCGCGGGACTTGAAGAAACCCTAGTGAACTCAGATGCGGGTGATGACAGCTTGCAGGCGCGAGTGTGAGGGTCACCCCTTCCTGCGGCAAGCCCCCCCAAAGGGGGAAAGGTCCCAGGTTCAGGCCTCGAAGCTGGGCAGGGCCGCCTGACGCAGGCGCTCGCGCGAGGCCTCGTAGTCCGGAATCACCGAACGCACCAGGGCCCAGAAGCGCGGGCTGTGGTTCATCTCGCGCAGATGCGCGAGCTCATGGGCCACCACATAGTCGATGGTGGCCAGGCCGAAATGGACGAGGCGCCAGTTCAGGCGTATCACGCCGTCGGCGCTGGCGCTGCCCCAGCGCGTTTGCGCCGACGACAGACGCAGCCTGGTCATGTGCACGCCCAGCTGGGCGGCGAAATGGCGGCAGCGCTGCTCGAACAAGGCCTTGGCCTGGCGCTGCAGCCAGGCCTGCACGGCATCGCGCACCTGCTCGGCGCTGGCGCCCTGCGGCAGGCCCAGATAGAGGGTGTGGCGCGCCACCGAGGCCAGCGTGGCCTGCGGGTCGGCCGCGCCGCTGTCGTAGCGCGCGCCGCCGGGGTGTTGCGCGGCGGACGGATCCAGCACCACGATCAGGCTCTCGCCCAGATAGGGCACGCTGCAGCCATCGGCCCATTGCACCCGGGCCGCCTCGACGCGCTGGGCGCGTTCGCGCTGCTCGACCAGCTTGCGCAGGATCCAGCCGGACTTGCCCTGCAGCGCACGCTCGATCTCGCCCAGCGGCACCCAGCGCGGCGCGCTGACGCGCAGACCCAGCTCGCTGACGGTGAAACCGATGCTGCGGCGGCGCGCGCGGCGCAGTTCGTAACCGACGCGGTGGCCATCCAGCAGCAGCTCGCGGCTGTGCGCCGAGAGCGTGGGGCGCTCGGGCCGGGCCGCCGGCGGCGCGCTCACCAGGGGCGCAGCCTGCGGCTCATCGCTGTCGAACAGCGACAGCTGTGCGTTCTTGGAAAAGAGCCCGGCCAGACGTCTCAGCATGGCCTGCGAGTGTACTGATTCAAGCCAGCGTGCGCTCGACGCGCCCGACCGCGGGCGCATAGGCCTCGGGATCGAGCCGGTGCATCTCGGCCTCGATCCAGGCCTCGACCTCGCGCATCAGCTCGGCCGGTTCGCGGCCCACCGAGGGGATGGGCTTGCCGATCGAGATGTCCACCACGCCCGGCCGCACCAGCAGGCTGCGCGGCGGCCAGCAGCGCGCCGAGGTGGTGGCGATGGGCACCACCGGCACGCCATTGGCAATCGCCAGGCGCGTGCCGCCGGTCTTGTAATCGCCCTTGCGGCCGCGCGCGATGCGCGTGCCCTCGGGGAACATGATGACCCAATGCCCCATCGCCGCCAGGCGCTTGCCCTGCGCCGCCACCCGGGCCCAGGCCTCGGCGCGCTTGCTGCGGTCGATGTGGATCATGTCCATGCGCGCCATCGCCCAGCCGAAGAAGGGCACGTAGAGCAGCTCGCGCTTGAACACATAGGCCATCGGGTGGGCCATCAGGGTCGGGTAGGCAAAGGTCTCCCAGGTGGACTGGTGCTTGGAAAGCAGCACCACCGCGGAGTTCCGCTCGGCCTTGCTGGGCAGGTTCTCCATGCCGTGCACGCGGTAGTCCACGCCGCAGATGGTCTTGGCGGCCGCGATCGCCAGGCGCAACCAGCCCACGCAGGCCCAGTAGACGCGGTCGCCGCGCGCAAACACGGAGATGGCCAGCACCGCCAGCGCCCAGGGGATCACCGTCGCGGTGAGCACCAGCACCAGCACGGCAGACCTCAACGCGGAAAGCAGTACGGACAAGCCCATCGTGATCACTCGCTCAGATCACCTGGGCCGGTATCGGGCGGCATGGCCTCGCCGCGCGCATCGGCCTTGGCGCGGCGCTCGTCCTGGATCAGATGGTCGGCGAACTGGGTCAGGTCGGCATGCAGGCGCGCGCCCGGCACCTGGGCCAGCAGGGCCTGGAGCTGGGCCTCGTCGAGCTTGCCGAGGCGGTCGCTGCGCAGCAGATGCGGCACGCAGCCGGCGGCCTGCGCCGTCTGCAGGTCGCGCAGGCTGGCACCCACCATATGCACCTGCGGCAGCGCCACGCCGAAGCGCTCGCCGATCTGCTCGATCAGGCCCGGCAGCGGCTTGCGGCAGGCACAGCCCTCCTCGGGCGTATGCGGGCAGAAGAACACCGCGTCCAGGCGCCCGCCCTTCTCGGCCAGCAGCTGGTTCAAACGCATATGCACCGCGTTCAGCGAGGCCATGTCCAGCAGGCCGCGGCCGATGCCGGGCTGGTTGGTGGCCATCACCGTGTGCCAGCCCGCATGGTTGAGGCGCGCCACCGCCTCGAGCGCACCCGGCAGGGGCTCGAGCTCGTCGATCGACTTCACATGGTCGTCGCGGTAGCGGTTGATGGTCCCGTCACGGCCCAGGATGACGAGCTTCATGCTGTGGCTGTGGTCGGAGCGCATCGAGGGCATGGTGCTTGCGAACGGTGGTTAGCTGGCCAGGCGGGACAGATCGGCCACGCGGTTCATCGCCTCGTGCAGGCTCTTCAGCAGGCCCAGGCGGTTGGCGCGCAGCGCCGGGTCTTCGGCATTCACCATCACGCCGTCGAAGAAGGCATCCACCGGGCCCCTGAGCGCCGCCAGCTCGCGCAGCGAGGCGGCGTACTCGCCGTTGTGGAACAGCGCGTCGGCCACCTGGGCCGTGATCTTCAGCGCGCCGGCCAGATGCTGCTCGGCCGGCTCGGCCAGCAGGGCGTCGTTGATCTGCGCCTGCACCGGCTCTTCGCTCTTCTTGAGGATGTTGCCGATGCGCTTGTTGGCGGCGGCCAGCGCGGCCGCCTCGGGCAGGGCCGCGAAGGCGCGCACCGCCTGCAGGCGCGCGCCCACATCGGCCAGGCGCTGCGGATTCAGCGCCAGCACGGCGTCCACTTCCTGGGCGCTATAGCCCTGCTCGCGCAGGCTGCCGGAGAGGCGCTCGTAGATGAATTGCGCGAGCGCCTCGCTGGGGTCCTGGATCAGGCCGCCAAAGGCCGGCACGGCCGCCTTCAGCAAGCGGCTCAGCTCCAGCGTGCCGGCACGCTCGGACAGCATGCGCACCACGCCCAGGGCATGGCGGCGCAGCGCGAAGGGATCCTTGTCGCCGGTGGGCAGCTGGCCGATGCCGAACAGGCCCACCAGGGTCTCCAGCTTGTCGGCCAGCGCCACCACCAGGCCCACCTCGTTGCGCGGCAGCTCATCGCCGGCAAAGCGCGGCTTGTAATGGTCTTCGATGGCGTCGGCCACGGCCTCGCTGAGGCCGTCGTGGCGGGCGTAATAGCCACCCATGATGCCCTGCAGCTCGGGGAACTCGCCCACCATGTCCGTGAGCAAATCGGCCTTGGCCAGATGGGCAGCCTGATCGACCTGGGCGGCCAGATCGACGCCGCCAAGCTGTTCAGCGATGGCCCGTGCAATCGCGCGCACGCGCTCGACGCGCTCGCCCTGCGTGCCCAGCTTGCCGTGGTAGACCACCTTGGCAAGACCTGGCACCCGCTCGGCCAGGCTCTTCTTGCGGTCCTGGTCGAAGAAGAACTTGGCGTCCGACAGGCGCGGGCGCACCACACGCTCGTTGCCGCCGGTCACGGCGCTGGCATCGGCCGGGCGGATATTGGAGACCACCAGGAATTTGTGCGTCAGCTTGGCCGTAGCATCCAGCAGCGGGAAGTACTTCTGGTTCGCCTTCATCGTCAGGATCAGGCATTCCTGCGGCACCGCCAGGAACTCGGTCTCGAACTGGCAGCTCAGCACATTCGGGCGTTCGACCAGGGCCGTGACCTCGTCCAGCAGGGCCTCGTCCTCGATCGGCTTGAGCCCTTGCTGGGCGGCCGCCGCGCCGAGCTGGCGCAGGATCTCGGCGCGGCGCTCGGCAAAGCTGGCGATCACGGCGCCCTGCTCGCGCAGTTGCGCGGCATAGCTGTCGGCACTTTCAATGCTCAGCTCCGGCACGCTGGCCTCGAAGCGATGGCCGCGCGTCGTGCGGCCGGCCGTCAGGCCCAGGGCCTGCACCGGCAGCACGGCCGTGCCATGCAGGGCCACCAGGCCATGGGCCGGGCGCACGAACTTCACATCGCTCCAGCCATCGGCCAGCTGGTAGGTCATGACCTTGGGGATGGGCAGCTTGGCCAGGCTCTCGTCCAGCGCCTTCTGCAGGCCCTCGGCCAGGGTGGCGCCGGCCACGATGGAATCGAGGAACAGGGCCTCGGCCTTGCCGTCCATGGCGCGCTTGAGCTGGGGCACGACGGCCGCGTCCGCGCCCACCGCGGCCAGCTTCTTCAGCAGGGCCGGCGTGGGCTGGCCCTCGGCCGTCAGGGCCACGGCCACGGGCATCAGCTTCTGCTGCACGGCTCGATCCGCGGCCTTGGCGGCCACGCCCGCCACCTGCACGGCCAGGCGGCGCGGCGAGGCGTAGGCGGCGACGGCGGCAGCCGGCGCGGCCAGGCCTTGCGACTTCAGGCTGTCGGCCAGCACGGCCGCAAAGGCCTCGCCCAGCTTCTTCAGCGCCTTGGGGGGCAGCTCTTCGACAAACAATTCAACCAGCAGGTTCTTGTGATCAGCAGTCATGGTTCAGGCCGCCTTCTTCTTTTCGATCTGGGCAATCACTTCATCGGCCCAGTCCTTGGGCGCCATCGGGAAGCCCAGGCGGGCACGGCTGTCCAGATAGCTCTGCGCCACGGCGCGCGCCAGATTGCGGATGCGGCCGATATAGGCGGCGCGCTCGGTCACCGAGATGGCGCCGCGTGCGTCCAGCAGGTTGAAGCTGTGGCCGGCCTTGAGCAGCTGCTCGTAGGCGGGCAGGGCCAGCTGCTCGCTCATCAGGTGCTGGCTCTGCTTCTCATGCGCCGCGAAGGCGCTGAGCAGGAATTCGACATCGCTGTGCTCGAAGTTGTAGGTCGACTGCTCCACCTCGTTCTGGTGGAACACATCGCCGTACTTGAGCCCGGGCGTGTACTCCAGGTCGTAGACCGACTCCACGCCCTGCAGATACATGGCCAGGCGCTCCAGGCCGTAGGTGATCTCGCCGGTGATGGGCTTGCAGTCGACGCCGCCAACCTGCTGGAAATAGGTGAACTGGGTCACTTCCATGCCGTTCAGCCAGACCTCCCAGCCCAGACCCCAGCAGCCCAGCGTCGGATTTTCCCAATCGTCCTCGACGAAGCGCACGTCGTTCTTCTTCAGATCGAAGCCCAGCGCCTCCAGCGAGCCCAGATAGAGCTCGAGGATGTTGGCGGGCGCGGGCTTGAGCACCACCTGGTACTGGTAGTAATGCTGCAGGCGATTCGGGTTCTCGCCGTAGCGGCCGTCCTTGGGGCGGCGGCTGGGCTGCACATAGGCGGCCTTCCAGGGCTCGGGGCCGAGGGCGCGCAGGAAGGTGGCGGTGTGGCTGGTGCCGGCGCCGACCTCCATGTCATAGGGCTGCAGCAAGGCGCAGCCTTGGGCGGACCAGTATTCCTGAAGCTTGAGAATGATTTGCTGGAAGCTCAGCATGGTGGGCGCGTGGCGGTCGACATTGGGAAGCGCCCGATTCTAGGTGAGCCCAGGGTGAGCAGGGCTCAGCGCCGCCGTCGCCAGGCCCAGCCCAGGCCAAGAACCAACAGTGCACCGAAGGGCCAGAGCCCCAGCGCCGCCAGCCAGCGCGCATAGGGCGTGCTGCCCGTTCGCCCCTCCACCTCCACCTCCAGCACGCCCGCGGTGGCGGCGGGCAGGCGCGCCAGCACGCGGCCGCGATGGTCCAGCGCCGCGGTGGCGCCGGTATTGGTGGAGCGCACCAGCGGGCGCTGGAATTCCAGCGTCCGCATGACGGAGAACTGCAGGTGCTGGTCCTGCACCATCAGCGTGCCGAACCAGGCCAGGTTGCTGGCATTCACCAGCACGGTGGCGGCGTCCGCACCCACCACGCTCTGCACGAAGTCCTCGCCGAACAGATCCTCGTAGCAGATCAGCGGGCGCAGGCGCTGACCCGCCACCGCAAAGGCCTGCTGGTGCTGGCCGGCGGCCTGGTCGTCCATGGGAATCTGCAGCATGCGCACGAACCAGTGGAAGCCGGGCGGGATGTATTCGCCAAAGGGCAGCAGATGGCGCTTGCCGTAGCTGTAGGCTGGTTGGCCACCAGTATCAGCACCGAAGGCCTGCAGGGAGTTCACAAAGCCCGTTTGCTCATCGCCCAGAAAGCTACCCAGCAGCAGGGGCCGTTCGCGCGCGCCCTGCGCCAGCGCCTGCACGAACTCGGGCGGCAGATAGGCGAGCGGCAGCGGCACCACGGATTCGGGCGTCAGCACCACCTGGCCACGCGCTGCAGCAATCTGCGCATACAGGCGCTGCAGGTTCGCGTCCATCAGCTCGCGGTCGAATTTCTGGTCCTGCGGCACATTGGGCTGCAACAGCGAGAGCTTGATGCTGCCGCTGCTGCGGGTGAAGTCCTGCGGCAGCAGCAGGCCGGCCAGCAATAGCAGCAACGCGGGCGCCAGCGCCAACCGTGCTCCGCGCAGGGCCGCCGCCAACGCCGCCGCCAGCAGCGCCGCCAGCAGGGTGATGCCATACACGCCCAGCCAGGGCGCCCAGGCGGCCAGCGGCCCGACCGTGTGCGCATAACCGCTGGCAATCCAGGGGAAGCCGCCGAACAGGGTGGCGCGCGCCAGCTCAGCGAGCAGCCAGCACAGCGCCCAGGTCAGCCCATGCCAGGCCGAAGCCGATATGCCGCGCAACCAGGCCGCCAGCGCCATGGCTCCGGCAAGGTACAGCGACAAGAACGCCGCCAGCAAGAGCACCGCCCCGCCCGCCATCAACCCCGGCAGATGGCCGAACTCGTGCATGCTGATATAGAGCCACCACAGCCCACCCGCCAGCCAGGCCAAGCCGAAGGTCAGCCCCAGGCGCGCGGCGCGCGCCGGCGTCGCGTCCCAGCTGGCCCAGGCCAGCCAGGCCAGCGCCAGGGGCTGCAGCACCCAGGCCTGCGTCGGGGCAAACGCGGCCAGGTGCAGCAGGCCGGCCAGCAGGGCCACCGGCCAGGACTGGAGCAGGCGCCGCATCAGCTATCTTGCGAGCCGGTTTCGCGCGTGACCTTGAACCAGCGCACCGAGCCGCCGCGCGTCAGCATCACGTGGAAATGCAGGCCGGCCATCGTCACCGTCTCGCCACGGCGCGGCACGCGGCCGTGCTGGTGCGCCACCAGGCCGCCGATGGTGTCGAACTCCTGCGCGGGCAGCTCGACGCCGAAGGCCTGGTTGACGGCCGCGATCTCGGCATCGCCCGCCACGCGCTGGCTGCCATCGGCCAGGGTGTAGATGCTGGACTCGCCGTCCTTGTCGTCGAACTCGTCCTCGATCTCGCCGACGATCTCCTCCAGCACATCCTCGATGGTGATGAGGCCGGCGGTGTTGCCGAACTCGTCGATGACGATGGCGAGGTGGTTGCGGTTGGAGCGGAAGTCGCGCAGCAGCTCGTTCAGGCCCTTGGTCTCGGGCACGAACACCGCCGGCCGCAGGAGGGTGCGCAGGTTCAGCTCGGGGGCGCGCTGCAGCTTGAGCAGATCCTTGGCGAGCAGGATGCCGATGATGTTGTCGCGCCCGTCCTCGTAGACCGGGAAGCGCGAATGGCCGGTCTCGATCACCGTGGCCAGCAAATCCTCGTAGCTGGCATCGATATTGAGCAGGTCCATGCGCGGCGCCGCCACCATGGCGTCGCCGGCGCTCAGCTCGGCCATGCGCAGCACACCCTCGAGCATCTGCCGGGATTCGGGGGCGATCAGCGCCCGCTCCTCGGCATCGGCCAGGGTTTCGATCAGTTCGGAGGTGGAATCCGGCCCGGGATGCAGGAATTCCAGCATGCGGTTCAGGAGACCGCGGGGCTCGGCGGCAGACTTGTGACCCCCACTCTTGGGGTGGGGGCTCCTACTAGGCTGGGGTTCAGACACAGTGCTGCGTGTCGTAGTTTCAGGACGCACAGAATAACCGATTGACATTGCAGCCCGCTTGAAAGACAGTCAGCCGCCCTCATCTGTGGGGCTCGTTTGCTTCAGCTGTAGAGAACACCATGTCATCCGCATCCCAGGGTCTGATTCCCGCCACCATCATCACCGGCTTCCTCGGCTCGGGCAAGACCACCCTCCTCAAGCGCGTGCTGTCGGAGGCCCATGGCCAGAAGATCGCCGTGATCGAGAACGAGTTCGGCGAGGAGAACGTCGATACCGAGATCCTGGTGGCCGAAACCCAGGAGCAGATCATCCAGATGAGCAATGGCTGCGTCTGCTGCACCATCCGCGAAGACCTGCGCACCACCCTCTCGGACCTGGCCACCAAGAAGCGCCGCGGCGAGCTGGATTTCGACCGCGTGGTGATCGAGACCACCGGCCTGGCCGACCCCGGCCCGGTGGCGCAGACCTTCTTCATGGACGACGAGATTGCCGAGAGCTTTCTGCTCGACTCCATCCTCACCCTGGTGGACGCCAAGCACGCCGAGCAGCAGCTCGACACCCGCCAGGAAGCGCGCCGCCAGATCGGCTTTGCCGACCAGATCTTCATCAGCAAGAGCGATCTGGTGGACGAGGCCAGCGTGGACGCCTTGAGCCACCGCATCAAGCACATGAACCCGCGCGCACCGCAGGAGCGCGTGCATTTCGGCGAGGTGCCGATTGCCAAGGTGTTCGACCTGCGCGGCTTCAACCTCAATGCCAAGCTGGACATCGACCCCGATTTCCTGAATGCGGAGAAGGCCGAGGAGCACGACCACCACCACCATGATCACGACCATGAGCATGGCGAGCATTGCGACCACCCGCATCACCATGTGCACGATGACGACGTGAAGTCCTTCGTGTTCCGCTCCGACCGCGCCTTCAACCCCGCCAAGCTGGAGGAGTTCCTGGGCGCCATCGTGCAGGTCTACGGCCCCAAGATGCTGCGCTACAAGGGCGTGCTGAACATGAAGGGCACCGACAAGAAGGTGATCTTCCAGGGCGTGCACCAGCTGATGGGCTCGGACCTGGGCCCCAAGTGGATGCCCGGCGAGAAGAAGCAGAGCAAGATGGTCTTCATCGGCATCGACCTGCCCAAGGACATCCTCATGCAGGGACTGGAAGGCTGTCTGGCTTAGTGCCACACTCGGTGACAAATTGGACAAACGAGGGCTTGGCGCAAGCTGGCTACAATCCGCGGCGCCCAAGAAGCGGCGCATGCTGGCCAGCAGGCGTCAACCCGTTGCGAACTGACCCTACAGAGCAGGTATAACTGCCAAAGAGGAGTGTGAACGTGAGCAAGACACCGGCCCCAAAACCCACCCCGACGACGGCCAAGGCCGCCGCCGAGGGTCGCCCCGCTGCCAAGGCTGGAAAGACTGCGAGCAAGCCCAAGGCTGACGCGCACGAAGACTCCGCCGCAGTGGCCACCCTGGAAGTCGCCGCACCAACGCCTGGCAGCAACCGATTTGCAGACCGTTTTGCTCCCCCGAAGCCGCCAACGCGCCAAATGAGTAGTCCCGTGATTGAATCTCCCCGTACGCCGGCCAAGGCCGACCCCAAGCTCGTCAACGCCTGGAAGACCAAGGCCGGCCATGAACTGACCGATGCCGAAGTGCTCGCCATGCCCGAGAGCGAGTACATGAACGACAAGCAGATCGAGTTCTTCCGCGCCAAGCTCACCGAACTGAAGGACGGCGTGCTCTCGAATGCCGGCGAGACCACCGAGCACCTGCGCGAAGACACCTCCATCGTCCCCGACCCGGCCGACCGCGCCACCATCGAGGAAGAGCACGCACTGGAACTGCGCACGCGTGACCGCGAGCGCAAGCTGCTGAAGAAGATCATGCAGTCGCTGGCCCGCCTGGACACCGGCGACTATGGCTATTGCGACGAGACCGGCGAACCCATCGGCCTCGGCCGCCTGATCGCCCGCCCCACCGCCACGCTCTCGCTGGAAGCCCAGCAGCGTCGCGAGCTCAAGCAGAAGATGTTTGGCGATTGAGCCCTGGGGCTCCGTTCCTGAACCCCCGCCAGCCGACACACGCGCATGACTGAACCGAAGGACGGCGAAAGCTTCTTCCGCAAAGTGGCGCGCTTCGTGGCCAATCCGACCACGGATTGGGCCGAGATCAATTCGCGCCAGGACGACCCCGAGGGCGATGCCGCCAAGGCCGAGTTGCGCGCCATGGTGGAGCGCAAGCGCCGCAACGACTTCGTGCGCAAGCGCGAGCTCGACATGCTGCGCCGCATTCGCCGCGAGGGCCTCACCGCCGAACAACTGGCTGCGCTGGGCGGCTCGTCCTCGAGCATCGACGAGATCGTCCGCAACAGCGAGATCAATTCCAAGATCGACCTGGGCGTGAAGGCCAAGATCGACCAGATCGAGCAGCAGATGGTGGGCGAGAACTTCGCCCCCACCGAACGCCAGCACAGCCAGCACGCGCCCGGCTTCTTCGACACCAGCACGCGCCCCGCGCATTTCGCCCCCACCGAGCCGGCCCAGCAGGAGCTGGCGGCGCGCGTGGCCGAGTACGCCCCGCCCGAGGAGATCGAGCGCCTGGAGATCGCCCCGCCGCCCGCGGCCGTGGTGATGGGCGCGGGCATGTCGCCGCTGTCGGACGGCAAGCCCAGCATCCTGCCGCCGTTGGACCTGCCCGAGCCGCCGTTGAGCTTCAGGGCGGCCAACCAGCCGGCCGTCGAGGTGAACGAGTTCGTGCACGACGCCGAGCTCGACGAGGCGGTGATCGCCTTTGCGAATGCCGATTACGAAAGCTGCGAACGCGGCTTGCTGGAGCTGACCCGCCCCGGCGGGCAACGCAATCTGCATGCCGAGACCTGGCTGGCGCTGTTCGACCTCTACCGCGCCACCGGCCAGCAGAGCAAGTTCGAGGGCCTGGCGGGCGACTATGCCCACCAGTTCGGGCTCTCGGCCCCGCAGTATTTCTCCCTGCCCAAGCTGGTGGCCGAGGCGGCGCGCAGCGAGCGCGTGCCGCATGGCCATGCCGGCGGCGTGACCTGGGCCGCGCCCGAGTATCTGGACCTCGATGCGGTGGCGCAGCTGCGCTCGCGCTGCGAGGTGCAGCCCATGCCCTGGGTGCTGGACTGGACCAAGCTCAACCAGATCGACACCGAAGCCTGCGCCAAGCTGCGCGAGCTGTTCCGCGCCTGGGCCGGCCAGCCGCTGGACATCCGCTGGCTGGCGGGCGACAACTTCCTGCTGCGCCTCAAGGAGCAGGCGCCGGTGGGCGTGCGCGACGTCGATCCGGCGTTCTGGATGCTGCGCCTGGAAGCGCTGCGGGTGGTGAACCGGCCCGACCAGTTCGACGAGGCCGCGATCGATTACTGCGTGACCTACGAGGTCTCGCCGCCCTCCTGGGAGCGCGTCCGGTGCAGCGTGCGGGTGAGCGGCAACAGCCTCTCCACCAGCGCGCCCGCCACCACCACCATGCAGCCCGGCGAGGTGACCAGTTCCTTCATGGAGACCAGCATCACCGACCAGACCCAGCTCGATGGCGCGGTGCAGCTCGAGCTCTCCGGCCAGCTGAGCGGCGACATCAGCGAAACCCTGCGGCTGATGACGCAGGAACTCGGTGCTGCCACCATCGTCAACATCGCCTGCCCCAAGCTGATCCGTCTGGACTTCATGGCCGCGGGCGACCTGCTGAACTGGGTGCTGGCGCGCCGCAGCGAGAACCGCGCGGTGATCTTCAGCGAAACGCACCGCCTGGTGGCGATGTTCTTCGGCGCCATGGGCATCAACGAGCACGCCCGCATCAAGGTGCGCCAGGTTTAAGCTCCCGACATCCGAATCAAGCCGCGGGCCGCATGCTTGGTTGAAGCTGCGGCCCGCGCCCCCATCTGGAGCCCCTATGGACTCTTCATCATCTTCTTCCTTCCCCAGCTACCACGGCACCACCATCGTCAGCGTGCGCCGGCAAACGCCCCAGGGCATGCAGGTGGCGATCGGCGGTGACGGCCAGGTGACGCTGGGCACCATCGTCGTCAAGGCGAGCGCGCGCAAGGTGCGCAAGCTCTACCGCGAGCAGGTGCTGGCGGGCTTTGCCGGCGCCACCGCCGATGCCTTCACCCTGTTCGAGCGCTTCGAGGCCAAGCTCGAAAAGCACCAGGGCAATCTGGTGCGCGCCGCCGTCGAGCTGACGCGCGACTGGCGCACCGACCGCGTGCTGCGCCGGCTCGAGGCGATGCTGGCGGTGGCCGACCGCGAGGCCTCGCTGATCATCACCGGCAACGGCGATGTGCTGGAGCCCGAGCAGGGCATCGTGGCGATCGGCTCGGGCGGTGCCTATGCCCAGGCCGCCGCCAAGGCGCTGCTCAACCACAGCCAGCTCTCGGCCGCCGAGATCGTCAAGCAGTCGCTGGTGATCGCCGGCGAGATCTGCATCTACACCAATGGCAACCACACCATAGAGACCCTGGAATGAGCAGCATGACCCCCCAGGAGATCGTCTCCGAACTCGATCGCCACATCGTCGGCCAGCAGGCCGCCAAGCGCGCCGTGGCGATCGCGATGCGCAACCGCTGGCGCCGCCAGCAGGTGGATGAAAAGCTGCGCGGCGAGATCACGCCCAAGAACATCCTCATGATCGGCCCCACCGGCGTGGGCAAGACCGAGATCGCACGCCGCCTCGCCAAGCTGGCCGATGCGCCCTTCATCAAGGTCGAGGCCACCAAGTTCACCGAGGTGGGCTATGTGGGCAAGGACGTGGACTCGATCGTGCGCGACCTGGTCGACATGGCGATCAAGCAGGAGCGCGAGCACGCCATGCGCCGCCAGCGCACGCGCGCCGAAGACGCCGCCGAGGAGCGCGTGCTGGACATCCTGGTGCCGCCGCCTCCAGGTGGACACGATGCCGAGAACCCTACCCGCCAGTTGATGCGCAAGCGCCTGCGCGAGGGCACGATGGCCGACAAGGAAATCGAGATCGAGCTGCTCGAGCCCAAGCCCACCATGGAAATCCTCGGCCCGGCCAATATGCCCGGCATGGAGGACATGGCCGAGCAATTGAAGGGCCTGTTCTCGCAGATGGGCGCGGGCAGGCGCAAGGCCCGCAAGCTCAAGATCGCCGAGGCTATGCAGTTGCTGGTGGAGGAGGAAGCCGCCAAGCTGCTCAACGAGGACGAGATCAAGACCACGGCACTGCGCAACGCGCAGGAGAACGGCATTGTCTTCATCGACGAGATCGACAAGGTTGCCAGCCGCGCCGAGCATGGCGGCGCCGATGTCTCGCGCCAGGGCGTGCAGCGCGACCTGCTGCCGCTGGTGGAGGGCACGACGGTGAGCACCAAGTACGGCCTGGTGAAGACCGACCATATGCTCTTCATCGCCTCGGGCGCCTTCCACCTCAGCAAGCCCAGCGACCTGATCCCCGAGCTGCAGGGCCGCTTCCCGATCCGCGTGGAGCTGGGCTCGCTGTCGGTGCAGGACTTCGAGGCCATCCTCTCCAGCACCCATGCCAGCCTGGTGAAGCAGTACCAGGCCCTGCTGGCCACCGAGGGCGTGACGCTGACCCTCAGCGCCGACGGCATCCGCCGGCTGGCGCAGATCGCCTTCGAGGTGAACGAGCGCACCGAGAACATCGGCGCGCGCCGCCTCGCCACCGTGATGGAGCGCTTGCTCGACGAGATCAGCTTCGACGCCCCCAATCTGGGCGGCCAGAGCATCACCCTGGACGGCGCCGCGGTGGACGCCAAGCTGGGCGAACTGGCCAAGGACGAGGACCTGAGCCGCTTCATCCTGTGACGGCGCGCCCGGTCGGCGCTTGACCAGAGTCAACGCCGTCCGGCGCACCAGCCCCTAAGCTCGCGCCATGCCACATCGCATGAGCACGCGCAGCTGGGGGCTGGCGCGGCCCTCGGCCCTGAATCCTGCCGCCACCAGGGTCGAACGTTTCTGGCGCTGGCCGGTGCTGCTGGCGCTGATCGCCACCATCCCGGCCTTCTACATCGAGCTGCTGGAGAACCTGCCGACGCCGCTGGCGATCGGCATCTACCTCGGCTCGGCCAGCATTTCGGCCCTGTCGCTGTGGCGCGTGGCCCGCATGGTCAGCCATCCGCGCCAGTATCTGCGCAGCAATGCGCTGGACCTGGTGCTGATCGCCTGCCTGCTCGGCGCGGCCCTGCTGCCGCCCAGCGCCGAACACAGCTGGGCCCTGGCCGAACGCCTGCTGGTGGCCCTGCTGACCCTGGTGCGCATGGTCTGGGCCGTCAAGTCCTGGGTCTCGCGCGGCAGCCTCATCTATCTGCTGGCGCTCTCGCTGCTGGTGCTGGGCTTTTGCGGGGTCGGCTTCTGGGCCCTGGAGCCGCATGCCCGCAGCCTCGGCGACGGGCTCTGGCTGGCCTTCACCACCGCCGCCACGGTGGGCTATGGCGACATCGTGCCCACCACCCCGGCGGCCAAGATCTTCGCCGTGTTCGTGGTGCTGCTGGGCTATGCGGTGCTCTCGCTCGTGACCGCCGCGATCGCCGCGATGTGGGTCGAGACCTCGGAGCGGCGCATGGAGCAGGACATCATGCGCGACCTGCACGCCCAGTTGCGCGGCCTGCGCGAGGAGGTGGCGGCGTTGCGCGAGGAGCGGCGCGAGCGGGGCTCGCCCTGAGCCTTTGCACAGCCATGGTGCGCTAACCCACAGAATTGCCGAGCTCCCGGGACGTCGGCGTTGCCGCGCTGCGGTCCGCCCACTAGCTTTCACCCAGGGCGGCCATCCGGTCGCTCGCAACGAAACACCTGGGAGCACATCATGAAGACGTTTTCGACTCGAGTCCTGCCGAGCCTGCTGTGCCTGAGCATCCCGGCATTGATGACCCTCACCGCCTCGGCGCAAGAACGTGCCGACACCCGCCTGCAACCGGTGGAACTGCATGGCACCAGCGTGCCGGAGCCACGCGTGGATGTCATCCGCGCCTGCCCCGACATCAGCGCCTCGCTGCAGGACTCGCTGGCCGGCGCCGTCTACCGCCATGGCGCCAGCGGTGAAATGGAGGTGCACTTCCAGCTCAAGGGCGCGGAGGTGGCGGCCGTGCAGACCAAGGGCGGGCCCCGGGACATGCGCGCCCCGATGCGCCGCGCCGTTCGCGGCGTGGCTTGCGCCAGCGACCAGCAAGCCAACCAGCACTACGCCTTCCGCGTCGTGTTCAGGCAAGAGGATGAGCTGCCGACCGATCAGCGCGTCGCCGTGATCACCGGGCAACGCCTCGCCTCCAAGGACTGACAAGGCCCTGCGCCCGCGGCGGCAGCCCTGGCGCCGCGGGCCGCACACCCGACCCACAGGGCATGCAGCAAGGAGTCATCATGAAGCACTTGATCGCCCTTAGCACCGCGCTGCTGCTTGCCGGCTTGGCACAGGCGCAAGACCTGACCCCGGCCAAGACACGCGCCGAGGTCATTGCCGAACTCCAGCAGGCCCGCGAGAGCGGCGAGCTGGCGGCCATGCACGCCGAGATCGGCGTCAACGGCTACCTCGACCTGCGGCCGGTCACACGTCAGCTGGCCACCGCAGCCCTCACCCGCAAGCCCGCCGACAAGGCCCAGCCAGCCGGCGCGGAGCTCGCCGCGCTGCAAGCCGGCAAGTGATGCGGCGCCGCCGCCCGCCGGTTCCCCGGCCGGCAACACCAAGGCCGCTCGGCTCCCACCGAGCGGCCTTACTTCTTTTGGGAGGGCTTGCAGTCAATGCAACAGCGGCGCGGCGCTTCCCAGCCAGCGCAGCAACTGCATCAAGCAGGGTGCCTGGGTCTTGCCAAGCAGGTTTCTGACATGGGTACGCAGCGTGCTGACCTTCAGCCCCAGTTGCTGGGCCGCCGCCTCCACGCCCAGACCATCGGCCAGCAGCATCAGCACATAGCGCTCGGTATGGGTGAGCCGGCATTGCTGGCACAGCGCGTCGATGCGCGCACCCTGCGCCAGATCCGGCTGGTCCAGATGCACCATCAGCAGCAACGCGCCGTCGGGCCATTCACCGCTCGCCATGCCGGCCCGCAGCGGCGACAGGCTCAGCCAGCCGGTACGCAGGCCGGGCGCAAACCACAGGCCGGCCCTTGCCGGCGTATCGCCGCAGGCCAGGCGCAGCAGGCCTTCCAGCCGGCAGGCATTGAGCTGGCCGACGCTCATCAGACGCTGCGAGACCTTGCTGGCGAATCCGTCGGCAAACAGCCGCTCGGCCCCATGGTTGCCGAACACGAGCCGCCGGTCGGCGTGAAGAACCATCAGGGGATTGGGCAGACCGGCAAGCAGTTGCTCGGCACGGTTGCTGCCCGGCACATGGGGACTGGGGTACTGCATGGTGAGTGGGCCTTTGCATTCGACACGATGTGAAGTCGCTGCCCCGTGGTCGAGGCAGCGACTCCACTGTGGGCATCCCCCGCTTTAAATGCTTTGGCGCCGCCTTAAACGTTATTAATTCGGAGGACGGCAGTACCGCCAGGCACTTGCATTCGCGCTGGAAGGGTCCTCGTCCATGGACTTCGTGCTCGGAGGCATCGCGCACCGCGCATGCCGGGGCTAAGCTCGCGCCACCACCCGCGATGACCCCTATTTCCGCGCCTTCAAGAGCCTGCGCCTGAGCCCCTGATGCGGCATCATGTCGCATGCCCACGGCATTGTTGAAGTACCAGGACTTCGAGCTGCGCCCGCAGGAGCGGCGCCTCCTTGTGCACGACCAGGAGGTGCCGGTCGGCGCACGGGCCTACGATCTGCTGCTGGCCCTGGCCGAACGCCATGAGCGCGTGGTGAGCAAGCATGAGCTGCTCGATCTGGTCTGGCCTCACAGCGTCGTCGAGGAAAACAATCTGCAGGTGCAGATACACGCCCTGCGCAAATTGCTGGGTCCCGCGGTGATCGCCACGGTACCGGGCCGGGGTTACCGCTTCACCGCGGCGGCAGATCAGCCGGCCGAACCCTCGCCGCGGCGCCGCCGCGGCGACGGCGGCGAGCGCCGCGACGGCAATGTGCCCGACCACATTCCCGAGATCTATGGCCGCAGCGAGGCACTGGAGGCCGTGACGGGGCTGCTGGACAGGGAGCGGCTGGTCACGATCACCGGCGCCAGCGGCATCGGCAAGACCAGGCTGGCACAGGCGCTCGCACACCGCCTGCGGAGCCGCTACGCGCATGGCGTCTGGATGGTCGAGCTGGCCGCGGTCCAGGACCCCGCCCTCATCACGCCGCTGCTGGCGCAGGCACTGGGCCTGGCGCCGATGAACCGGGCCGTCACCATCGACGATCTGGTGGATGCGTTGAGCCAGCGCGCCGCCCTGCTGGTGCTGGACAACTGCGAGCACCTGCTGGACGGCGTCGGCATGCTGGCCATGCGCCTGCTTGCCAACGCGCCCGGGCTGGTGATCCTGTGTACCAGCCAGGAGCGGCTGCATGCGCCCGAGGAATGCGTCTACCGGCTGGACGCACTGGCGGTGCCGGAGCACGAGGCGCAGGCGCGCGCAGGCGATTACGGCGCCGTGCGGCTGTTTGTCGAACGCGCGCGCGCGCTCGACCGCAGCTTTGCACTGGACGAGCGCAATGTCGGCGCCGTGATCGAGATCTGCCGCGCACTCGATGGCATCGCGCTGGCCATCGAACTGGCGGCGGCACGCATGCCCGCGCTGGGTGTGCAGGGCATACTCGACCGGCTGGGCGAAAGCCTGCGCGTGCTCAGCGGCGGCGCGCGCGTACCGCTCAGGCGGCATCAGACCTTGCGCGCCGCGCTGGACTGGAGCCACCAGTTGCTCGACGCGGAAGAACAGAAACTGTTCCGTCGCCTGGCGGTCTTCGTGGACGGTTTTTCCATCGAAGGCGTGCAGCTGAGCTGCGCCGACGACGGAAGCGATCACTGGGCCTGGCTCGATGTGCTGAGCGCCCTGATCGACAAGTCGCTGGTGCTGGTCGACGCCGGCGAACGGCCGCGTTACCGCATGCTGGAGACCACGCGCGCCTATGCGATGGAAAAGCTCGCCGAGGCCGGCGAGACCGATCTATGGCTGCGCCGCCATGCCGAGGCCACGCGGGCGGTGCTGGAACTGGCGGCCAGGCAGCGCGACACCGAATGGTCGCTGGCGGAGGTGAACAATACGCGCGCCGCCTTCGGCTGGGCGATGGGGCCGGGCGGCGATCGCCAACTTGCAATAGCGCTCGCCGCCTCGTCTGCCACCATGGTGATGGTGCTCGCCGGTCAGGCCCGCGAGGGCATGCAGCGCCTGCTGGAGGTCGAGCCCTTCGTCAACGCCGACACGCCGACGAACATCGCCGCGCGCTTTTGGCAATGGCTGGGGCGCGGCGGCAGCGATGGCCGCCTCCCCACCTCGAAATGCATACAGGCCTTGGCACGCGCCGAGGCCATGTTCCGTGCCGCCGACAATGGCCGCCATATTCACGCCTGCCTGCGCATGCGCGCCGAGGCCCTGCTGGCATGCGGCGACCTCGCCGGCGCCGAAGACGCCTTGCGCGAGGCGCGCAGCATGGAGGGTGCGAACTGGCCGCTGGCCGACCGCATGCGGCGCCTGCGCGTACAGGCCCTGCTCTATGCCGCCACCGGCCTGCACGAGGAGTCGCTCAGCACCTTCGCCCAGGCCCATGAGCTGGCCAGCGCGGCGTCCATCCAGCGTTACGAACTCACCATCCTGTCTGACCGGGCCGGCTTGCTGCTGCAGATGCGCCAGTATGCGCAGGCCAGCGAGCAATTCGAGTCACTCGCCGAGCGCACACGGCCGCATCGCGCGCAAATGCTCATCCTTGCAAAGGCATTGATCGGATTGGGGGCCGCCAGGCTGGGCCAGGCTCGCATCGACGACGCCGCCCGGGCCTGCGCACCAAGCATAGCGCTGGCGCAGCGTTGCGGCATCTTCCTCGCGTACGCCGACATCTACGCCTGGCTGCTCGCACAACGCAGCGAGGGTGCGCTGGCGGCCCGCCTGCTCGGCGCCTCCGATACCTTCCATGGTCGCAGCGAGATCTGCAGGGATCGCGTCAAACAGTTCGCACGCGCCGAGGCCATGCAGGCCCTGCACGCGCGCCACGCCATCGGGCAGATCGACGCATGGCTGGCCGAGGGCGCTGCCGCCGAGGAGTCCTGGCTGGCCGCGACCCTCAGCGCCGCGCTGGCCGAGGCAGGCGCCTCAGCGTGAACATCAGCCCCAGCAGCAGCATGCCCCAGGTGGCCGGCTCCGGCACCGGCTGCGCCGCAAACACCGCGCCACCCGCCGCACTGAAGCTGAAGCTGTCAAAGTGGTAGGCATCGGCCGTGGCGCTGAAGCTGACCTGATTGAACAGGCTGGCGTCCAGGCCCTGCGGACCTCCGCCGCCCTGTTGCTCCTGCATCAGGAAGTTGCCGATCTGGAAGCCACCGCTGGCCTGGAAGGCGTTGGGGTTGGTGTTGCCAAGAAAGTGGAAGCTGATCTGCAGCGCCCCCAGGTCGATCGCCGCTCCCTGGGCAAAGATCAAATGATCGGTGACGAAGCTGTCGCCCTGCGCCTGTACTTCCAGCACCAGCTGGCTGCCGGCCGCGGCGTCGAACGCGCCGTTCAGCGTCAACGTACCGGGCGAATCGCCGGGGCGCAGGACGCCGCCGTTCAGATGGATCTGCGCGGCATTGAGCGTGCCGCTGCCGCTCACCGTGCCCTGCGGGCCGATGTCCAGTACCTCGGCATTCAGCACGCTGCCACTGGTGACATTGAGCCAACCCTGGCCTCCTGCCAGCCCGCCGGGCTGCGCGCCCACCCCGACCCAGGATGCCGTCGCGCTGCTGCCCTCGCGCAGGCGCAAGGTGCCGATGGACCCCGGGAAGCGGGCCACGAAGATGCCGCCGCCGGCCACGTTCAGCTGGCTGGCGCCGCTGAAGTCGGCCGTGCCGATGCCGGTCTGTCCGATCAGCGCGGCGGCCTCGTGCGGCTGCGACAGGATGTCGATGCGCGAGCCACCGTTCACCATCAGGGTGCCGCTGCCCAGCGGCGTGCTCGTCACCCCGCCCAGCACCAACGCGGCGCCATCGCCCACGCCACCGTTGTCCAGCGTCACCAGGCTGCCGGCGCTAAGGTTCACCTGGCCCATGCCCGAACTGCCGGCGCCGATGGCCAGGCGCGGGCCCAGGGACTGGCTGCCCCATTGCCCGCTCAGCGCGATGCTAGACGCGTTCATGTGCAGGATGCCGCCACCGTTGGACACACCAACGCCCAGGTAGGTGCCGGCGATGGCAGCGCCGTCGCGCAAGGCCGCGGTACCGGCGCCGCCGTTGATGCCGACCAGCAGGCGCGCATCGCTGCCGCTCAGCTCCAACCGCGCACCGGCGCCCTGCACGAGCAGATTGCCGCTGCTGCCCAGGCCGTTGCCGATGTTGACCTGGGTGTAGGCCGCGCGCGCCGGGGTCGACGGGTTGCCGCCATTCAAGGCCAGCACCGCGCCGGCTGCTATCGTCAGCTGACCGCTGCCGCCGCTTGTGCCCACGCTCAGCTGCGGATTGAAGGTGGTGCTCGCGTCGGCCCAGCCGCCGCTTTCCAGATCGAGCCGCGACCCCGCGCCCTGCAGCGTCAGTTGCCCCGTCGATGCCCCGCTGCCATTGCTGCCCGAGCCGACCAGCAGCGTGACAGCCTGGGGCGCCGCGATGCGCCATTGGCCGCCGCCGCTCAGCTGGGCCACACCCTGGCCGCCACCCGAGCCGATGCTGGCCTGGGCAAAGCTCGCCGCGCTGCCATCGATACGGCTGCCGGCGTCACTGAGCTTGAGCAGGCCCTGGCCACCGGCCGTGCCAATGGCCAGATTGCTCATGCCGGACAGCGCACCACCATGGCTGACCCACAGCTGGGCCTGGCCGGCCGCCCGGCCAAGGACCAGGGTACGCGTCACGCCATCGGCAAAGCTGAGCACCGAGCCGGCGCCATCGACCGTCATATTCGCCTGGCCACCGTCACGCGCCAATTGCATGCCCACGCCACCGCCATCGGGCGCGAACAGTTCCATCCTGGCACCGTTGCGCAGCGAAATGCTGACCGCGCTGTTGGCTCCGCCGTTCACGCCAGTCGCGAAGCCGGTGCTGGTGGATCCCGGACTGCCGGGCTGGATGCGCCACAGCGAGCCGGCGCCGTCGAGCCGCAGCGCCACGCTGACGCTCTCGCTGCCGCTGCGCGCCGGCCCCTGCGGGCCGTACCCCAGGCTGACCGCCTCGGTCTCGAGCAACCCGCCGTCCAGCACCTCGATGCGCACCTGGCTGCCGGCGCCGGCACGGCCCAGCGTGTAGGGCGTGTCCGGCGGCGCCGTGACGTAGGAACCCCCGGCGATCAGATTGGAGAGAAAGCTCGCGCGTGAGCCCTCGCCGCTCACCGTCAGGCTGGCATCGCCGCCGGCATTGTTGGCGAGGAAGACGCCGCACCAATGACCGGTGCAGTCGGCGGCATTGCTGCGGCCGTTCAACACCGCACCGCCGCTCACCAGCAGGCTGCCACGCTCAAGCCCCAGGCGATGCCAGTCCACCGCCACCAGGTCGACCTGGGTCCCCGCCCCCGTCAGCACCACCTCGCCGCGGCCGGCCAGATCCCAGCCATTGCCCACGCCCAGCGAGAAGGCCGAGGCGCCACCGCCGTTGCGCAACTCCAGGCGGCCCGGGCCATTGCCACCCACGATGAGTTGCCCGCTGGTGCCGCCGCTGCGCTGCGTATCCAGCCGGCTGCCGCTGCCATCGATCAGCGCCTCGCCCTGGCCGCCCTGGCCGATGTTGACGGCCTGCGCCCCTTCGAGGCGGCCGCCGCCCAGGATCTCCAGCACACCGCTGGAACCCTCGCCCTGGCCCAGGTTGAGATAGCTGAAGTCGCTGCCCTGCAGCTTGACCAGGGCGCCATCGCTTACGCGCAGACGCGCCCAGCCGCCACTCTCGCCCACATTGATGCTGGCCTCGGTGCCTGCCAGGCGCAGCTGCGAAGCGCCGCCGCTGACCAGCATCTCCGAGCGCCCGCCACCATGCGCCAGGCGCAGATGGGCCTGGCGGCCCGCCGGCGCCTCGATCAGCAATTGCCCCCCATTGCGGATCTGCCAATCGGCCTGCCCGCCGGAATGCGTGCCACTGCTGACGAAGGCATCCTGATTGGCCAGTGCGCTGCCGCTCACGCGCCAGGTCGAGCCCGGGCCGTCGATCACCAGGCTGGAAAAGCTGCGCTCGCCACCGCTGCCCGAGGGCGAGGCCCAGCCACCCACATTGACGCGCTCGGTCAGCAGCAGGCCTCCGTTCAGCACCTCGACGCGCGCATGGGTCACGCCTCCCGGCGTGCCGTTGGTCCAGGGCTCAGCGGGAGGCCGGTTGACGACCACATTGCCGACATTGAAATCTCCCAGGAAGCTGGCCTGCGAACCGGGGTCGGTGATGGTGAAGGTGGCGCTGCTGCCGGCGGCATGGCCAACCAGAGCGCCGCACCAGTGGCCGGCGCACGCGGCAGCGTCCAGCGTGGCGTCCAGCACCGCCCCGCCCGACACGGTGGCGCCCGCATCGCCCCAATGCCCCACCGAGAAGCGATGCGTGTCGATGCCACCGAGCTCAATGCGCGAGCCAGCGCCGGTCAGCGTCAGGCTGCCATTGCCCTTTTCTGCCCCCAGGTTCAGTTGCCTCGCGCGCAGCAGGCCGCCGCTGTTGACACTCAGGCCACCGCCACCGCCGTTGCCGACGTTCACATCGGCCCCAGACCACTGCGCCTGGCTACCGGCACCGGTGATCTCCAGCGAGCCATTACCGCCGTTGAGGCCGACCTGTATCCAGCGCCCACCCTCGACGCGACCGCCATCGGCCACCCGAAAGCCGGCCGTGCCGCCCTCGGCGATGTGGAAGAAGCCCTTGTCCGCATCGCCCTGCAGGCGCAGCACGGAGCCGGCTCCGCTGACCCCGCCTTCTGCAAAACCGCCGAAGCCGAGCCGGAAACCGTAGTCGCGCCCCGGTGAAGCGTCCAAACGCAGCAACCCGCCGGCAGTGATATCCAGATTTGCCTTGCCCCGACCGCCTTCGCCCAGATTCGCCCACACGCCGCCTTGATTGTTCAAACTGCTACCCGTCACCGTCCAGGCAGCGCCAGGCCCTTCGATGTGCACATAAGCGCGTCCCCGGTCTGTGCTGAGCGCCTGTGGATCGCCGTAGCTAACACCCAAACTGGCGTTATCGCTGATCAATTGCCCGCCGGTCAGAACGTTGATGCGGCCGGTCGTGTTCAGCTTGCCGGCGTCCATACCCAGCAGAAAGACCGTCGAGCCAGCATCACGAACGGTCAGAGTACCCTGTGCTGCCACGCCATTGCCAAAGCTGCTGCCGCACCCAGTATTGGGCTGCATGCAAGCCACTAGGTTTGCACGCCCGTCCACGATTGCCCCACCCGATACGACGAGCTCACCCTGCCCTGAGTCGCCAAGTACCAGGCGACCATTTGTGCCATGCAACTCCAGCCGCGTACCAGCGCCATCCAGCAGGCCGCTAGCGCTGCCACTATTCACACCGAAGGCCAAAAACGCCAGCCGAACAGACGAACCCGCAGTGGCAGAGAAGCTGCCTGGAGCTCCCGCGCCCAACCAGAGCCGACTCCCCGGTTTGTCGATATTGCCCGGCCCCAGCGGTGCCGGATCCCACGGATCGAGCCCGTAAGATCCCGTCAACGTCACCGACCCTTGCGCCAAGGGCCCCGCCAGACCCAACAGCAGGATCAGATGACGCAGGCGCAGATGCGCCGGCCGCGCAGCATATGAGTGGTGTTGACGAGACATGGCAAGGAACCTCCCCGGAGCTGAGGTGACGATGGTGTCAGCCTGCCGCCCTGGTGGAGCGTCCCTGTCCCCTACGGCGAGGACGGCCAGCGCAGCGATGCCCCATGACCGCAGGGCATGGCCAGCGCCCAGCCATCATCAGATTTGAGGATACGGTGGCAGGCGCTAGCCGCTAGCCTGCGCGGCATGAAGAGCATCAAGCACAGCCGCGTCCTCCACAAGCTGCGCGATCTGGCCGCGCTGGCGCTGCCGGCGCAATGCCTGCTACCGGCCTATCTGCAGACCCTGCACGAGCTGATCCCCTCGCAGCGCAATCTGTTCGACTGGTGCGATGCACAGGGGAGGCTGACGCATTACTACATCGAGGGTCCGGTGGATGAGCGCATTGCGCGCCTGTACTTTGACGAGTTTCACAACCGGCGCGAGGCCGAGGTCATGCTGCCCTTTGCCAGCGCCTTGCGCGGCGCCGCCACCATCCACAGCGCTGGCGAGCTCAATACCAAGGTCTTTTTCAACTCCGCGCTGTACTGGGAAATCTGGCGCCCCCAGGGTCTCAAATACCGGGTAGAGGCGATCGTGCGCGCGCCCGACGGCCTGCCGCTGGGTTCGCTGGTGCTTTACCGCGGGCCCGGCGAGCCCTGCTTCAGCGCGGACGAGGAAGCCCTGCTGCCCGCGGCCCTGCCCTATCTGGCAAGGCTGCTGTTGCGCCGTGACGATGCAACGGACAGGCTCAAGGACGAATGGGTGCCCAGCGCCGAGCCGACCGAGACCCTGCTGCTGGACGACGAGGGGCGGCTGCGCCACGCCAGTGCCGGGGCCATGCGCCTGCTGCTGCTGGCCGGCGATGGCCTGGCAGCCGGCAGCTTCGGCAGGTCGGCGGGCGCCGAGCATGCGGCGCTGATGCGCCTGCGGCAGGCCCTGCAGGAGCAGGACGAGGCCGAAATCCTGCACGCCAGTGCGAGCGGCCGCTATCGCTTCCGGGCGCTGCGCCTGCATGCCCTGGCGCCCCACGATGCCGGCTGGCTGCAGGTGCAGATCGCCCAGCTGGAGCCCGCCAGCCTGGCGCTGGAACGCCGCCTGCTGGCGCTGCCGCTCTCGCATGGTCAGACCTCGGTGTGCCGGCTGCTGTTGCAGGGTTGCTCGCAACCCGAGGTGGCCAGGCGGCTGGAGGTGGCGCCCAGCACCGTGGCGGACCACACGCGCAAGCTCTATAAGAGCCTGGGCGTGCGCTCGCTGCAGGAACTCAGCGAGCGCGTGCGCAAGCCATGATCACAGCGCCAGCCGGTGCGACTGCAGCGCCAGCATGCCGTCGAAGATCAGCGATTCCAGCAGCTCATGTGGAATCTCCAGCGTCGGCGCCACCTTCCAGCCGGCGCCGCCGGTCATGAAGGCGTAGGGCTGATGGCCCGCACGCTTGGCCAGATGGCGGTGCATGCGTTCGATCGCACCGGTGATGGCATAGGTGCCGCCGCTGGTGAGCGCGTCCGAGGTGTTGGTGGGGAACTCGCGCACCTCGCCGGTGGGCACGCGCAGGCCGGCGGTGCCGCCCTCGAGCGCGCGCAGCATGATGCCGTGGCCGGGCAGGATCAGCCCGCCGAGGAAATGGCCGCCGGCGTCGAGCGCGTCCACCGTCACCGCCGTGCCCACCATCACCACCAGGGCGGCGCGGTCGCCGCCGCGCTGCAGCACATGCGAGCGTGCCCCGATCAGGGCCACGAAGCGGTCCGCCCCGAGGCGGCCGGGATAGTCATAGCCGTTGGTGACGCCGCCGGCATGGGCGCTCGAGACCACCCAGCGCGGTTCCAGATCCCACAGCTCGAGCTGCTCCTCGACGCGCCGGCGCACCGCGTCGCCGGCCACATTGCAGCCCAGCATGCTGTGCGGCGGGGTCAGGTCTTTCCATTCGGCCTCGGCCAACTGGTCGATGTTCTCCAGGAACACCGCGCCATGGGCCAACAGCACCGCCCCGGGCTGGGGCGAGGCATAGACGGCCCATTTGAGGCGGGTATTGCCGATGTCGATGGCGAGAAAGCTCATGGGAAAAGCGCTGCTGGCGGGGGCGACCCTCGCAGCCTAACAGCAGTTGCGCGCCTCAAGTCGGTGCAGTTCCGGCCGAAATTGCCGTATGGTGGTGCCACGCCACGCTCCGCAACAAAAACCGAGACAAGCCGCGATGATGAAGTCACTCTCGATCTCCACCAAGCTCTGGATTCCGGTCATGGTGATGGCCGTGTTCATGGTCCTGATGACCACGGTGGCCGCCACGCGCACGCGCCATCTGCAGGCCATCGCCAAGCAGACCCAGGAGCAGCAGCAGCGCAAGTTCGAGCTGGCGCTGAGCTGGCGCGGCATGACCGAGGCGAATGCCGGGCGCGCGCTCGCCTCGCTGGCGGCCAGCGACAGCAGCGCGGCGGACGCGCTCAAGAGCGACATCGAGGCCACCACCGCGCGCATCTCCGAGCTGCAGAAGGAGCTCGAAAGCATCGCCACCGAGCCCGACGAGAAGGCCGCGATGGCGCGCATCGCCGACACGCGCAAGAGCTATATCGCGGCGCGCGCGGCGGCCACCAAGCTCAAGAGCGAGGGCAATGCCGAGGGAGCCAAGCAGGCCCTGGAGCAGAACGTGCGCCCGGCCATCGCCAGCTATCTCGGCGCGCAGCAGGATTTCGTCAAGCTCGAGAACGCCAAGTCCGACGAGCTGCGCGACGCGGCCGGTGCCGAGCGCATGCGCACGGTCTGGAGCGTGGCCGCGGTGATGGGCCTGATCGTGCTGGTGCTGGCCTTCGTCACGCGCTACCTGATCAAGACCATTTCGGCGCCGCTGCACGAGCTGGTGGTGCAGGCCGAGCAGATCGGCCGCGGCGACCTGAGCGCCAGCATCGCCTCCGACCGCAAGGACGAGATCGGCGACGTGCAGCGCGCCCTCGGCCAGATGAAGGATTCGCTCAACAAGGTGGTGGCCGAGGTGCGCCGCAGCACCGACAGCATCCAGACCGCCAGCGCGGAGATCGCCACCGGCAATACCGACCTGAGCCAGCGCACCGAGCAGACCGCCTCCAATCTGCAGCAGGCGGCCAGCTCGATGAGCCAGCTCACCGGCACGGTGCGCCAGAGCGCCGAGAGCGCCGCCACCGCGAACCAGCTCGCCAGCAGCGCCGCCCAGGTGGCGCAGCGCGGCGGCGAGGTGGTGGGTCAGGTGGTGAGCACCATGGACGAGATCAACACCAGCTCGAAGAAGATCGGCGACATCATCGGCGTGATCGACGGTATCGCCTTCCAGACCAATATCCTGGCCCTCAATGCGGCGGTGGAAGCGGCCCGCGCCGGCGAGCAGGGGCGCGGCTTCGCGGTGGTGGCCAGCGAGGTCCGTTCGCTGGCTCAGCGCAGCGCCGAGGCGGCCAAAGAGATCAAGACCCTGATCGGTGCCAGCGTGGAGCGCGTGGAGGCCGGCGCACGCCTGGTGCAGGATGCCGGCACCACGATGGAAGAGATCGTTGCCAGCGTCGGCCGCGTCAGCGACATCATCGGCGAGATCTCGGCCAGCACGGTCGAGCAGAGCGAGGGCATCGGCTCGGTGAACGGCGCGGTGGTGCAACTGGACCAGATGACGCAGCAGAACGCCGCCCTGGTGGAAGAAAGCGCCGCGGCCGCCGAATCGCTGAAGGACCAGGCCGTCAAGCTGGCCGGGCTGGTGAGCAGCTTCAAGCTCAGCGGCAGCGAGAGCGGCGCGGCCGCGCCGCGTGCCGCCGGCTACGCCGTAGCGCCGCCGCCTGCGGCAAGGAAGCTCCCGCCCAAGGCGGCGGCGGGCATCAAACCGGCCTCACCCAAGCCCGCATCATCCAGGCCCGCCCCGCCCAAGCCCGCGGCGCCACGCCCCGCACCCGCACCCAGCGCGCCGCCCAGCGACGAGTGGGAAAGCTTCTAGACGTTGGCTACAACGATGCGCTTCTGCATGAACACGCTCAGCGGGTCGTCGCGGTAACTGCCGTAGGGGCCGCGGCGCGCAAAGCCCAGCGCCGCGTAGAAGGCCAGCGCCTCGGGCTGGAAGGGCCCGCTCTCGAGCATCAGCAACTCGCAGCCGCGCGCCAGCGCGGCGGCCTCCAGCGCGGCCAGCAGCCGGCGCGCCGCGCCCTGGCCACGGCAGGCCGGGCGCACGAACATGCGTTTGAGTTCGCCGTAGTCGGGCCCGAGCACCACCGCCGCGCAGCCGACGGCCTGCCCGGCGGCATCGCGCGCCACCGCGAACAGCACATGGGGCTGTTTCAGCGAGCTCAGGTCCAGCGCGTGCCGACTCTCGGGCGGATAGAGCCGGTCCTGGTAGGCATCGAGCTCGGCGATCAGCGCGATCACCTCGGGCTGATCGGGTGATTCAAAAAAGATCTGTGCCGTCATCGCTCAGGCGCTCCTCTGCAGGCCCAGCTCGGCCTGCAGCCCTTGCCAGGCCGCGCTGAGCCCCACCACCTCGCCCACCACCAGGATGGCCGGGCTGGCGAGTTGCTCGCGCAGCAGCATGGCGGGCAACTCGGCCAGCGTGCAGACCTGCTGGCGCTGACGCGGTGTGTGCGCCGAGGCGATCGCCGCGGCCGGCGTGTGGGCCGCTAGGCCGCCCTCGATGAGGGCCTGCGCAATGCTATCTGCACGCGCCAGGCCCATATAGATCACCAGGGTCAGGCGGCTGCGCGCCAGCGCGGCCCAGTCGGGCGCCACCCCACCCTCGCCGTTATGCCCTGTCACCAGGGCCACGCCAGGGGTACAGCGGCGATCGGTGACCGGCACCCCCATGCTGGCGGGCGCGGCCAGGCCGGCGCTGATGCCGTTCACCACCTCCACCGCGATGCCGGCGGCCTGCAGCGCGTCCATCTCCTCGCCGCCGCGGCCGAACACAAAGGGGTCGCCGCCCTTCAGGCGCACGACGCGGTGGCCGGCGCGCGCCTCGCGGATCATCAGCTCGTGGATGAAGCGCTGCTCGGTGGAGATGCAGCCACCGCGCTTACCGACGCGCAGCACGCGCGCGGCGGGGTTCGCCAGCGCCAGCACGCGGGCGTCGACCAGGTCGTCGCTGAGGATGACCTCGGCGCCCTGCAGGCGCTTCAGTGCCTTCAGCGTCAGCAGTTCGGGGTCGCCGGGGCCGGCGCCAAGCAGGCAGACGGGGTGGCTTGTGGTCATGGGGAAACCTCCTCGGTTTGGGCGGCCACCAGGCGCCGCAGCGCCGGCAGGCAGGAGCCGCATTGGGTGCCGCAGCGCAGCGCGCTTTGCAGGCCCGCCAGGCGCTCTACCGGCGTGCCGTTGCAATTGCCAAGCTGGCTGCGGATGCTGGCCTCGGACACATCGAAACAATTGCAGACCTGCGGGCTGCGCGCGGCGGCGGGCGTTGTCTCTGCCTGCTCGGGCGCAAGCAGCTGGCGGCCGTAGGGGGCGACCGGCAGGGCATCGCGCCACAGCGGCAATAACCAGGCGGCGGTGCCGCGCTCGCCCACCAGCAGCAGGGCCTGCAGGCGCGCCTCGGCGCCCTCGCCCTGCAGGCGCAGCAGCCGGCTGCGGCCGCGCTGGCTGTCGGCATAACGCAGCACCCCCATGCCGCGCAGGCCCAGCGCCTCGGCCAGGCGCGCCACCAGGGCGGCCGGCGGCGCCTCGGCGCTGGCGGCCTCGAAGCTCAAGCCCTCGCGTCCCTCCGGACCGGCCACCGGCACGCAATGCGCATAGGCGAACTCGGCCAGCAGGGCGCGCAAACTGGCACGCATCGCCGCGCCCTCGCCGGCGCTGCACCAGGCCGCGCCACTGAGCCGCCACGGCAGCTCCAGGCGCTGCAGCGAGATGGCGGCGTACTTCAGCTCGGGCTGCTTGGAATCGGGGCAGAAGCCCGGCTGGGTGAGCGCGTTGACGCCCAGCCCGGCGACGAACTCGCTGCCCCAGTGCATGGGCACATAGGCCTGGGCGGGCGCCACGCCGGCATCGGCGCGCAGCGGCAGCGTCAACTCGCCCTGCGCCGAACGCAGGCGCACCAGATCGCCCTCGGCCAGGCCGCGGCGCGATACCTCCTGCGGGTGCAGGCTCAACGCCGGCGCGCCCTCGTGGCCGAACAGGCGCGCCACCACGCCGCTGCGGCTCATGCCATGCCATTGGTCGCGCAGGCGGCCGGTGCTGAGCGCGAGCGGATATTGCGCATTCACCGGGGCCAGCGGCAGGGCGAACGGCTGGCTGACGAAGCGGGCGCGGCCGTTGGCGGTGGCGAAGCGGCCGTCTTCGTAGAGCCGGGCCCGGCCTTGCAGCGCGCCCTCGGGAAAGGGCCATTGCTGCGGGCCGGCGCGGTCCAGCAGCGCGTAGCTCAGGCCGCTGATGTCGAGGTCGCGACCGCGCGTGGCCTCGCGGTGTTCCAGCCAGAGCTGCTCGGGCCGCTCGTAGCCAAAGCGGCGCGGCAGGCCCAGGCGCTTTTCCAGCGCAGCGGCGATGTCGCTCGCGATCTGCCAATCGGCCCTGGCCTGGCCGGGCGGCGGCACGGCGGCGCGCACGCGCGAGATGCGGCGCTCGCTGTTGGTGACCGTGCCCTCCTTCTCGCCCCAGGTGGCGGCGGGCAGCAGCACGTCGGCATAGGCGGCGGTGGCGGTGTCGGCAAAGGCCTCCTGCAGGATCACCAGCTCGCAGCGCTCCAGCGCGCGGCGCACCAGGGCCTGCTCGGGCAGCGACTGGGCCGGGTTGGTGCAGGCAATCCAGAGCGCCTTGATCTCGCCGCGCGCCGCCGCCTCGAACAGTTCCACCGCGGTCTTGCCCGGTTTCTCGGGCAGGGCCTCGACGCGCCAGAGCCTTGCGATCTCGGCGCGGTGTTCGGCATTGGCGGGGTCGCGGTGGCCGGGCAGCAGCGTGGCCATGCCGCCGGTCTCGCGCCCGCCCATCGCATTGGGCTGGCCGGTGAGCGAGAACGGCCCGGCGCCGGCACGGCCGATCTGGCCGGTGGCCAGGTGCAGATTGATGAGCGCGGTGTTCTTGGCGGTGCCGCTGCTGCTCTGGTTCAGGCCCATGCAGTAGAGCGAGAGGCTGGCGGGCGAGCGGGCAAACCACGCGGCCGCCTGCAGCAGATCGGCCTCGGCAATGCCGCAGACGCGCGCCGCCGCGGCCGGCGTCATGGCACGCACCAAAGCTTTCAGCGCCTCGAAGCCCTCGGTGTGCGCGGCGATGAAGGCCTGGTCTATCCAGCCCTCCCAGATGCAGGCGTGCAGCATGCCGTGGAACAGCGCCACATCGGTGCCGGGCAGGATCTGCAGATGCAGGTCGGCGAACTCGGCGCTCTCGGTGCGGCGCGGGTCCACCACGATGATCTTCATGCCGGGCCGCTGCTGGCGGGCGGCCTCGATGCGGCGGAACAGGATGGGGTGGGCCCAGGCCGGATTCGCGCCGGCGATGAAGAGGCAGTCCGCCAGCTCCAGGTCCTCGTAGCAGGCCGGCGGCGCATCGGCGCCCAGCGCCTGCTTGTAGCCCACCACCGCCGAGCTCATGCACAGGCGCGAGTTGCTGTCGATATTGTTGGTGCCCACCACCGCGCGCGCCAGCTTGTTGAAGGCGTGGTAGTCCTCGGTGAGCAGCTGGCCCGAGATGTAGAAGCCGATCGCGTCGGGGCCATGTTCGGCCCGGATGGCCGCGAGCCGCGCCGCAATGCGCTCGTTCGCCTCGCCCCAGCCGAGCGCCTCGGGCGCCGCGCCGCGCGCGGGCCGCCAGGCCGGCTGCAGCAGCCGGCGCGTCTGCAGCACCATGGGCGTGGCGGTGAGGTGCAGGGTCGATCCCTTGCTGCACAGGCGGCCGAGGTTGGCCGGGTGCTCGGGGTCGCCGCGCACGCCGGTGATGCGGGCGCCCTCGCTCTCGATGATCACCCCACAACCGACGCCGCAGTAGGGGCAGGTGGAGCGTGTCTCGGTCATCTCAGCAAGCCCTGGCGCAGGGCCCCGCCTTGACGGGCTGCAGCTCGATCGCGATGGTGTCGAGCTCATGCTGGTTCAGCAAGACCTGACCCTCTTCAACGCGCACCGTGAAGGTGGGCGTGGCGCCCTCGTCGGGCTCGCGCGCGCAGCCGCTGTCCAGCGCGATGGTCCAGTTGTGCAGAGGGCAGGCGACGGCCTTGCCGAACACGATGCCCTGGCTCAAGGGCCCGGCCTTGTGCGGGCAGCGGTCCAGCAGCGCAAACACCTGGTCGTCGACGGTGCGGAACAGCGCCACTTGCGGCCCCTGGGCGCGCTGCACGCGGCGGGCGCCCAGCACGGGGATGTCGGCCACGGCGCAGATGGTTTTCCAGTCACTCATAAGGGCTCCTCAAACAGCTTCAAACTGGCGCAGATCGACCTTGGCCTGGTCGAAATCGAACCAGGGATCGGGCTCGCCATCGAGCGCGAACTGCAGCTCGGCCCAGAGCGCGCGGCGCCCCGCGTGATCGTCCAGGATGCGGGCCTTCACATGGTCCAGGCCCACGCGGCCGACGTAGTGCACGGTGCGCTCCAGGTACCAGCCCTCCTTGCGGTAGAGCTGCATGAAGGCGCCGGTGTACTCCAGCACTTCCTCGGCCGTCTTCAGCTTGGTGAAGAAATGCGCCACCTCGGTCTTGATGCCGCCGTTGCCGGCGATATACATCTCCCAGCCGCTGTCCACGCCGATGATGCCCACGTCCTTGATGCCGGCCTCGGCGCAGTTGCGCGGGCAGCCGCTGACCGCGAACTTGACCTTGTGCGGCGCATACATGCGCCACATCGCGCGCTCCAGGTCCTTGCCCATCTGGGTGCTGTCCTGCGTACCCATGCGGCACCATTCCGAGCCCACGCAGGTCTTCACCGTGCGCAAGGCCTTGGCATAGGCATGGCCCGAGGGCATGCCTATGTCCTTCCAGACGTTCACCAGGTCTTCCTTCTTCACGCCCAGCAGGTCGATGCGCTGGCCGCCGGTGACCTTGACGGTGGGAATCTTGTACTTGTCGACCGCGTCGGCGATGCGGCGCAGCTCCGCGCTGCTGGTCTCGCCGCCCCACATGCGCGGGATCACCGAGTAGCTGCCGTCCTTCTGGATATTGGCGTGGGCGCGTTCGTTGATGAAGCGGCTCTGCGGATCGTCCTGCGCCTCCTTGGGCCAGGAGGAAATCAGGTAGTAGTTCAGCGCCGGCCGGCAGCTGGCGCAACCGTTGGGCGTCTTCCAGCCCAGGGTCTGGTAGACCGCATCCAGGCTGGTGAGGTGCTCCGCAAAAATGGCATCGCGCACGTCCTGGTGGCTCATGTCGGTGCAGGCGCAGATCGCCTTCTTCTTGGGCGTGGCCGAATAGTCGCCGCCGGCGGTGAACATCAGCAGCTGCTCCACCAGGCCGGTGCAGCTGCCGCAGGAGGCGCTGGCCTTGGTGTGTTTGCGCACCTCTTCCAGCGTGAACAGGCCCTTCTCCTTGATGGCCTTGCAGATCGTTCCCTTGTTGACGCCGTTGCAGCCGCAGACCTCGTCGCTGTCGGCCATGGCGGCGGCCTTGCTGTGCCCCTGGTGGCCCACGTCGCCGATATTGCTTTCGCCGAACATCAGCTTGTCGCGGATGTCGGCCACCTTGCGGCCCTCGCGCAGCAGCTTGAAGTACCAGCTGCCGTCGACGGTGTCGCCGTAGAGGCAGGCGCCCACCAGCTGGTCGTTCTTGATGACGAGCTTTTTGTAGACCCCAGCGAACGGGTCGCTCATGACGATCTCCTCGCTGCCCTCGCCCCCCATGAAATCGCCGGCCGAGAACAGGTCGATGCCGGTGACCTTGAGCTTGGTGCTGGTCTGGCTGCCCTGATAGCGGCCGATGCCGAACTCGGCCAGGTGCGTGGCGCAGACCTTGCCCTGCTCGAACAGGGGCGCGACCAGGCCGTAGGCGATGCCACGGTGGGCCGCGCATTCGCCCACCGAGTAGATGCGCGGATCGGTCGTGGTCTGCATCGTGTCGCTGACCACGATGCCGCGGTTGCAATGGATGCCGGCCGACGCGGCCAGCTCGGTATTGGGGCGGATGCCGGCGGCCATCACGACGAGGTCGGCCGGGATCTCCTTGCCATCCTTGAACTGCACCGCCATCACGCGGCCGTCTTTGTCACCAATCAGCGCCTGGGTCTGCGCGCCGAGCAGAAAGCGCAGGCCGCGCTGCTCCAGCGATTTGCGCAGCAGCTCGCCGGCCTGGTCGTCGAGCTGGCGCTCCATCAGCCAGTCGCCCAGGTGCACCACCGTCACCTGCATGCCGCGCAGCATCAGGCCGTTGGCGGCCTCCAGGCCCAGCAGCCCGCCGCCGATCACCACCGCATGCCGGTACTTGGTGGCCGCCTCGATCATGGCGTTGGTGTCGGCGATGTCGCGGTAGGCGATCACGCCGTCCAGGTCCTTGCCGGGCACCGGCAGGATGAAGGGGCTGGAGCCGGTGGCGATCAGCAGGCGGTCGTAGTCGGCCTCGACGGATTCACCATTCGGATCCGCGGCGATCACCTTGCGCTTCACGCGGTCGATCTGCGTCACCTGCTTGCCCAGGTGCAGGGTGATGCCCTGCTCTTCGTACCAGGAGAGCGGGTTGAGGATGATCTCGTCCACCGTCTGCTCGCCGGCCAGCACCGGGCTCAAGAGGATGCGGTTGTAGTTGGGATGCGGCTCGGCGCCGAACACCGTGATGTCATAGAGATCCGGCGCGATCTTCAGCAACTCTTCCAGGGTGCGCACACCGGCCATGCCGTTGCCCACCAACACCAGCTTCATCTTTTTCATTGCTGCACCTCGCATCGACTTGAAAACTGTTTTGCATGAACCATGCCCGACCAATAATCGCGGCCATGAGTTTTGACATTGCCATCGGCCTGGCCAGCGCGCGCGGCCCGCGTGCCGATATGGAAGACTGCGCCGCGGTGCAGCGCGATGCCGCACGCGGCTGGATTGCCGCGGTGGCCGATGGCGTCTCGGCCGGCGGCGGCGGCCGCATGGCGGCGCGCACCACCGTCACCAGCCTGGTGCAGGACTTCTTCGCCGCACCGGCCGACTGGGACGTCAGCGTGGCGCTGGACCGCCTGATCGGCGCGCAGAACACCTGGCTCTACGGCCACAACCGGCGCCAGCGCCAGGCCGAGCACGACGAGCCCGCCGCGCTCACCACGCTCAGCGTGCTGGCCCTGCATGGCGACCGCTACACCCTCGCCCATGTGGGCGACACCCGCATCTACCTGCTGCGCGGCGGCGAGTGCCTGGCGCTGACGCAGGACCACAAGACCGATGAAGGAGGAGGCGGCGCGCATTTCGCGCGCCTGGCCCGCGCCATCGGCCTGCGCGAGAGCCTGCAGATCGACTACGCCAGCGGCGAGCTGCACGCCGGCGATCGCCTGCTGCTGTGCACCGATGGCGTGCATGGCGCGCTGAGCGCCAAGGCCCTGGCCCAACTGGCCGGCGGCCATGGCACGGACGAACCGCAGGCCGCCGCCGAGGCGCTGGTGCAGGCCGCGCTGGCCGCGGGCAGCCACGACAACGCCACCGCCCTGCTCCTGCAGGTGCGCGGCCTGGGCAGCGAAGGCAGCAGCCTGCTGGACGCCGACCAGGGCCTGCCGGTGCCGCCGCTGCTGGCGCCGGGCGCGCAGCTCGACGGCCTGACGGTGCAGGCCCTGGTGGCCGACAACGGCGTGCATCGGCTCTACCGCGTGCAGCGCCAGTCCGACGGCCAGCTGCTGGCGCTCAAGACCCTCTGCGAGGGCCGCGCCGGCGACCCGCAGGAACGCGCCATGCTGGCCCATGAGGGCTGGCTGGGCCAGCGCCTCGCCGGTGCCGGCCTGGTGCGCGTGCATGCCCATGCCGGCGCTGCTTCCTGCTTCTACCTCTTGTTCGACTGGCAGGAGGGCCAGACCCTGGAGCAGCTGATGAAGGGGGACGAGAGCCGTCCGACCTTGGCGCAGTTCCTGAGCGCGGCCAGCGCGCTGGCCGCGGCCCTGGGCCGCCTGCACCGCGCCGGTGTGGTGCATCGCGACATCAAGCCCGCCAATCTGCAGCTGGGCGCCGACGGCCAATGGCGCATCCTCGACCTGGGCGTGGCGCTGTCGGGCCGCGAGCCCGAGGCCCTGCGCGATCTGCATGCCGGCACGCCCAGCTACATCAACCCCGAGCAATGGGCCGAGCCGCCCCTGCCGCCCGATGCCGGCAGCGATCTCTACGCCCTGGGCGTGACGCTCTACCAATGGCTCACCGGCCACCTGCCCTATGGCGAGATCGAGCCCTACCAGAGCGCGCGTTTCCGCCGCGATCCGCGCGCGCCTTCGCGCAGCCGGCCCGAGGTGCCGATCTGGCTGGACCATGTGCTGCTGAAGGCGGTGGCGCGCGAGGCCAACAGCCGCTTCGAGACCGCCGAGGAATTGCTGCTGGCGCTGGAGCGCGGCGCCGCCCGCCCCCTGCCCGCCCCCGGCAGCACGCCGCTGGCGCGCCGCAACCCGCTGGCGCTGTGGCAGATCGCGCTGGGCGTCTCGATGCTTCTCAACGCCCTGCTGATCTACTGGCTCTTGTTCCTGCCCAGGTAGGCCGCCCCAGCGGCCAACGGCCGCCTTGTCACTCATGCTGGAGCCCCCTCCCGGAGGGGGCTCGGGGGAGCCCCATGCCAGGCCCCGCGGGCCGAGCACGTCCGCCGCGCTCTGCCCAGGTGCGGGTCCAGCGGATCTGCACCACGCGCAGCATCGCCAGCATCACCAGCGCAAGGACAGCGAAGGCGACGAAACCCCACAGATAGCTGCCGACATGCTGCTTGGACAGGCCCATGGCATTGGGCAAGAAACCGCCGCCCAGCGCACCGATCTCGCCGATCATCGAGCCCGCCACCGCGGTGCTGAGCGGCCAGCGCAGCGGCACCAGCTGGAACAGCGCGCCATTGCCGGCGCCGAGGGCGGCAAAGCACAGCATGAAGAGCAGGGTCGTCACCGCCACCGACTGGCCGCTGAGCCCGCACAGCAGCAGGCTGCCCGCCACCAGCAGCAGCACGCCGCTGAGGGTGTTGACGCCGCCGATGCGGTCCGAGATATAGCCGCCCGCCACGCGCACCGCCGAGCCCATCAGGGTGGCCAGCATGGTGAGTTGGCCGGCCTCGATCTTGGTGACCTTGAACTGGTCGTAGAAATAGGTGGGCAGGAAGCTGGCGAGGCCGATGAAGCCGCCGAAGGTGACGATGTAGATCAGGCTGAAGGCCCAGCCGTCCTTCTCCCACAGGCAGGCCAGGTGCTCGCGCAGGCTCTGGTGCTCGCGGTCCGGCGGCTCCTTGGCGGCGAACCACATCACCGCCATCGGCAGCAGCATGGTCAAGGCGGCCAGGCCGTAGACGGCCTGCCAGCCATAGGCGGTGGCCAGCGGCGGCGCGAACAGCACGGCCAGCACCGTGCCCGAATTGCCCGCGCCCGCCAGGCCCATGGCCAGGCCCTTGTAGCGCGGCGGGAACCAGCCGCTGCCCAGCGACAGCGCCACGCCGAAGCTGGCGCCGGCAATGCCCAGCAGCACGCCCATCAGCAGCACCTCGTTGTAGCTGTCCACCATGGTGTAGCCGAAGGCCAGGGCGGCGACGATCAGGCTCATCTCCACCATCGCCGCGTTCTTGCGGCCGATGTATTGCGAGAGCACGCCCAGCGGAAAGCGCATCAGCGCGCCGGCCAGGATGGGCACCGAGATCATGAAGCCCTTCTGCGCGGCGTTGAGCCCGAAGCTCTCGCTGATGAAGGGCGCCATGGCACCGTTCAGCACCCAGACCGCAAAGCAGAAGTCGAAGTACAGGAACGAGGCCAGCAGGGTGGGCCAATGACCGGAGCGCACAAAGGTCTTGAAGCTGGACATGCTGCGGATCGCCAGGTTGAAGGAAAGAAGAACGCCAAAAGGCCGCGTCGAGCACCGGGCTCGTCGAGGCCTTGAAAAAGGAAGCTGTGAGAAAAAAACCCGCGGCGCGCCATTGCGCCACGCCTGGGTACTTGCAAGCGCCGTGCCAAGGGCGGGCGGGGCCTGCCTTGCCTTATGCTGGCGCCCCATGTCCGAGCCCGATCTGCCCAGCCATCTGCTCCTGCTGAACTCGCCCGATGAAGGCTTGGCGGAGGCCTTGCGGGCGCTGGGCTGCGGCGTGCAGATCTGCCGCGAGCGCCACGCTTTGGTGCAGCACGCACAGGAACGGCCCAGTTCCGCCTTGCTGCTGTGCGCCGCCGGCGCGGCCGAACTCGATCCATGGCTGGAAGCCCTGGCGGGGCTGAGCCCTGCCCGGCCCGGCGTCTGCATCGCCGCGGCGAGCAGTGCGGAGCAGCAGCAACGCGGCCTGGCCCTGGGCCTGCAGGTCTGGCTGGCCGCAATGCCGCCGCCCGCCGAGCTGCTGCGCCAGCTGCGCTGGGCGGTTTGGCAGGCGCGCCGCCTGGAGGCCCTTCAAACCCAGCTGGACGAGCGCAAATGGACCGAGCGCGCCAAGGGCCTGCTGATGGCGGCGCGCGAGATCGACGAGGACAGCGCCTTCCGCCTGCTGCGCGAGACCGCCATGCAAGCCCACCTGCGCCTGGGCCAGGTGGCGCGCTCGGTGGTGCAGGCGGCGCAGCTGGCCGAGGCGGTGAACCTGGCCGGCCAGCAGCGCATGCTTTCGCAACGCCTGGTGAAGCTGATGGCGCAACGCGCCGCCGGCATCGAGGCGCGCCGCGCCAAGGCCTTGCAGGACGAATCCGCCGCCCGCGTGGATGCCAATCTGGCGCGCCTGCCGGCCCTGCTGGGCGCCGAGCATGAGCCGGCGCTGGGCGGCCTGCAACAGGCCTGGCAGGCCCTGCGCGGCCTGCTGGTGGGCAAGCCCACGGCCGATGTGCTGCTACGCGCCGAGGCCGCCGCCCAGACACTCCTGCAGCGCTCCGAGCAGCTCACCGCGACGGTGGTGGCGGCGGGCGCGCAGCAGCCGCTGCGCCTGGTGAATCTGTGCGGCCGCCAGCGCATGCTGAGCCAGCGCCTGGCCAAGCAGGCCTTGCTGGCCGATCTCCTGAACGGGCAAGACCCGACCCTGCTGGGCGCGGGCTTGAGCGAGTTCGAGGCCGGCCTGCTGGAGCTGGAGGCGGCGCCGCTCAGCAATGCCGAGATCCGCGCGCTGCTGGCCGAGGTGCGCGAGGAATGGCTGCGCCTGCTGCGCAGCCTGCGCGAGACCCAGGGGCCCGAGGCCGCCGCCGGCCTGGCGCGCAGCAGCGAGCTGCTGTTGAGCCAGCTCGACGCGCTGACCGCGCAATACCAGCAGAGCCTGCAGACCCTCCTGGCCTGATCAGGCGGCGTTCTCGACGCGGCGATGCCGCGTGTAGAGAAAATCGATCACCGCCTTGCGCGCCGCGACATAGCGCGCGTCCTCGGCCAGGGCCACGCGTTCGCGCGGGCGCGGCAGGTCCACCGCATAGATCTCGCCGATACTGGCGGCCGGCCCGTTGCTCATCATCACGATGCGGTCCGAGAGCAGCACCGCCTCGTCGACATCGTGCGTCACCATCACCACCGTGCTGCGGGTGCGCGCGACGATCTTCAGGAGCTCGTCCTGCAGATGCGCGCGCGTCAGCGCATCCAGCGCGCCAAAGGGCTCGTCCATCAGGAGTACCTTGGGCTCCATCGCGAGCGCGCGCGCGATGCCCACGCGCTGCTTCATGCCACCCGAGATCTCGTGCGGGCGCTTGAACATGGCGTGGCCCATGCCCACCAGCTCGAGCGCATCCTCGGTACGCTGCATCAACTGGCGCTTGAGTTCGCGCGCGCCGAACACCGATTCCACCGCCAGCAGCACATTGTCGAAACAGCTCAGCCAGGGCAGCAGCGAATGGTTCTGGAACACCACCGCGCGCTCGGGGCCGGGCTCGGCGATCTCGCGGTTGTCGCACAGCAGCACGCCGCTGGTGGGGCGCAGCAGGCCGGCGATCAGGTTCAGCAAGGTGCTCTTGCCGCAACCCGAGTGGCCGATCAGGGTGATGAACTCGCCGCGCTGCACCTGCAGCTCGATCTGCTGCAGCGCGTGGAAGGAGCCCTTGCGGGTGTTGAAGCGCATCTCGACGTTCTGCACCTCGATGAAAGCTCGCTGGCTCATGATTCACTCCTCCTCGAAGCTGAAGCGTTTGGCGACGGCGATCAGGGCCCATTCGAGCAGCAGGCCGACGATGCCGATCACGAAGATGGCGATGATGATGTGCTGGACGTTGAGGTTGTTCCACTCGTCCCAGACCCAGAAGCCGATGCCCACCCCGCCGGTCAGCATCTCGGCCGCCACGATCACCAGCCAGGCCGTGCCCACCGAGAGGCGCACGCCCGTCAGCACATAGGGCAGCACGGCGGGCAGCAGGATGCGGGTGATGACCTTCCATTCGCTGAGCTTGAGCACCCGGGCCACATTCAGGTAGTCGGCCGGCACGCGCTGCACGCCCACCGCGGTGTTCACCACCATGGGCCAGATCGAGCAGATGAAGATGGTCCAGATCGCGGCCGGGTTGGCGCTCTTGAACACCAGCAGGCCGATCGGCAGCCAGGCCAGCGGCGAGACCGGCTTGAGCAGGCTGATCAGCGGCGAGACCATGCGGCTGGCGAACTCGAAGCGGCCGATGATGAAGCCCAAAGGGATGCCCACCGCGGCGGCCAGGCCGAAGCCCAGGCCCACGCGCTGCAGCGAGGCCAGGATGTTCCAGCCTATGCCCTGATCGTTCGGGCCGTTGCGGTAGAACGGGTCGGCAAACAGCTTGAGGGCGGCATCGAAGGTGAGGGCCGGGGTGGGAAAGCTGCCGCCTTTTTGCGTCAGCAAGCCCCACACCCCCACCAGCAGGGCCAGGCCCAGCACCGGCGGCAGCACGCGCATCCAGAGGGCGCGCCAGTCGAAGGGCGGCCTGGCTGGCCGGGCGGGGAGCGGCGCCCTGGCCACCGGCTTGGCCGGCGCGGCGTCCTCGCGGGTGGCCGCGAGCGGATCATGAAAGACAGCGGAGACCATGGCGCCCTCCTCAGGCTTTGACTTTGAAGGCATCGGCGTACTTGGCAGGGTCCTTGCCATCCCACACCAGGCCGTCGATGAACTTGCTGCTGCGCATCGGCTCCTTGGGCACGCTGATGTTCAGCTGCGCCGCCGCCTGCTTGTAGAGCTCGATCTGGTTGATCTGCCTGGCCACGCCCAGGTAGTCGGGATGCTCCTTCAGCAGGCCCCAGCGCTTGTGCTGGGTGAGGAACCACATGCCGTCGCTGAGGTAGGGAAAGGTCACCGCCCCGTCGTTGAAGAACTTCATGTGGTTGGGGTCGTCCCAGGTCTTGCCCAGGCCGTTCTGGTAACGGCCCAGGATGCGCTGGTTGATCGCATCGACGCCGGTGTTGACATAGGCCTTGTCGGCGATCACGTCGGCCATCTTGAGCTTGTTCTGCAGGCCGGCATCGATCCAGCGGCCCGCCTCCAGCACGGCCATGATGACGGCGCGCGCGGTGTTGGGGTACTTCTTGGCGAACTCGCCCGTCGTGCCCAGCACCTTCTCGGGATGGTCCTTCCAGACGTCCTGGGTCGTCACCGCGGTGATGCCGATGCCGTCCATGATGGCGCGGTGGTTCCAGGGCTCGCCAACGCAGAAGCCATCCATATTGCCGACGCGCATATTCGCCACCATCTGCGGCGGCGGCACGGTGATGACCTTGGCGTCCCTGACCGGGCTCACGCCATGCGCGGCCAGCCAGTAGTTGAGCCACATCGCATGCGTGCCGGTGGGGAAGGTCTGCGCAAAGGTGTACTCGCGCTTCTCGGCCGCCATCAGCTTGGCCAGCGAGGCGCCATCGATGGCGCCCTTGTCGGCCAGCTTCTTCGACAGCGATATGGCCTGGCCGTTGTTGTTGATCGTCATCAGCACGGCCATGTCCTTCTTGGGGCCGGCAATGCCCAGGTGCACGCCATAGATCAGGCCGTAGAGCACATGGGCCATGTCGAGTTCGCCGTTCACCAGCTTGTCGCGCACGCCGGCCCAGGAGGCCTCCTTGGTAGGGATGATCTTGATGCCGTACTTCTTGTCGAAGCCCAGCACCGCGGCCATCACCACGCTGGCGCAATCGGTCAGCGGGATGAAGCCGATGCGCACCTCCTCCTTCTCGGGCTTGTCGGAGCCGGCGGCCCAGACCGTGGGGTGCAGCGCCCCCACGGCAGCACCGGCGGCGCCGGCCAGCAGCTTGCGACGGTCTTCGCTCATCAAACCCTCCTTGCGCTTCTCGCTCATTGACATCTCCAAACAAGGCCACGGAAAAACAAAAAGGCGCCACGACCATCCAGCGCTTGCAGGGGCAAGCACCAGGGGTCGGACGCCTTTGTCCAGATTTCAGCTGAGCCCGCGCCGTTGCGGCCTCAACCTTGATTAGCAGGAGCCGTGCCAGCCCCTGCAGCCTTGCGCCGGCGCCGCCATGCACGCTTGCAAGGCGGAATCAGCCGCCGCGCACCCCGATTTGGTGCGGACGCAGCAGGGCCTGCGCCTCGATGATGCGGTCGGCCACCTCGGCCAGCGGCTCGCCGCGGTCCATCGCCAGACGGCGCAGGCGCTTGTAGGCCGCGTCTTCGTCCAGGCCCAGCTCCTGCATCAGGATGCCCTTGGCCCGCTCCACGCTCTTGCGGCCGGCCAGCTGGGTCTGGGCGCGGCCCAGCTCCTGGCGCAGGGCCAGGTCTTGCTCAAAGCGCGCGATCGCCACCTGCAGCACCGGCGCCAGGCGCTCGGCCTGCAGGCCCGCCACCACATAGGCGCTCACACCGGCCTTCAGCGCCCGGCGCATCGGGTCGTCGCTGGCATCCTCGGAGAACACCACCACGGGCCTTGGCATGCGTTCGTGCAGGGCCGCCAGGTTTTCCACCGTGTCGCGCGTGGGCGATTCGCTGTCGACGATCACCACATCGGGCTTGAGGCGCAGCACGCAGTCGTGGATCAGGGTGGCCTGCTCGATCACGCCCACCACCTCGCAGCCCTGGCGCGTGAGCTCCTCGCGGATCAGCTGCACGCGGTTGGCGCCGTCGTCGATCAGCAGCACGCGCAGGCCGGGGGTGGCGGCGCGGGGATCGGGGTGCGGCGATGGCGGCGTGGGCAGCGACATGTGGGGCTGCGCTCACGCAACTTCCATGCCGCGCTGCTGGACAATCGGCCTCCCTCCCTGCTCCCGACGACGAACTCCGCACCATGAAACCGCGCTCCCTGGCCCTGGTCGCCCTGTGCTTGCTGCTGGCCCTCGGCGCCGCCGGCCTGTTCTGGCTGCGCGGCAATCTCGACCGCCTGGTGCGCGACGCCATCGTCGGCTATGGCAGCCAGATGACGCAGGCGCCGGTGCGGCTGGGCGCCGTCAAGCTCAGCGCCGGCGACGGCCTGGGGGTGTTGCGGGAGCTCAGCATCGGCAACCCGGCCGGCTTCAAGACCGCCCACGCGCTGCGCGTCGAGCAGATCGCGATCGCCGTGGACCTGGCCTCGCTGACCCGCGAGGTGGTGCTGATACGGCAGATCGAGCTGATCGCCCCCGACCTGATCTACGAGAAGGCCGGCGGCCGTACCAACTTCGATGCGCTGCAGGCGAATATCGCGCAGCAGCTGGGTGCAAGCGGCGGCGCGCCCGCCAGGGATGGCAAGCCAGGCAAACGCTTCATCGTCGAGAGCTTTGCACTGCGCAAGGCGCGCGCCCAGGTGAGCGCCGGCTTCCTTCAGGGCAACACCGTCTCCATCGCCCTGCCCGACATCAGCCTGCACGACATCGGCAAGGCCCAGGGCGGGCTGACGGCCGACGAACTGGGCCAGGTGATCGCCCAGGCCATCAACCGGCAGCTGCGCGCCTCCATCAGCTTCGACAAGCTGCTGAAGTCCACCGAATCGGGGCTGGAGAGCGTGGGCCGGGCGGTGAAGGGCCTGTTCAAGTAAGGCCGCTTCTCACCCACTCACTGCTTGAGGATCCACTTCGCGATCTGCCGCGCCTCGGCCTCGCTCACCAGTGGGCGCTCGCTCTGGTCGGGCATGGTGGCCTTGTTCCAGTGCGGCCCGCCGGTGGCGGCACTGCCCTTGCGTATGGTGGCCACCATCGCCACCTCGGCATTGCCCTTGCCCTTCCAGAACTTGGCGATCTTCTGGAACGAGGGCGCGGCGCCGTCCTCCTTGAGGGCATGGCAGCCCATGCACTGCCTGTCCTGCACGAGCTTCTCGTTGGCCATGACCGCGCCGGGCAGAACCAGCAGCATGAGGGCCGCGAAACGCAGAGATGTCTTCATAGCAAACCTCCGTTCACCCAGGGTCTATCTAAACCTTAGGCGCCTGCCAACCTTCAGCATTGCGGGAGATCAAGGCATGGCGGGCGGCAGCGCCGCCGCGCTTCAGTGCCCGCCGGCGACGGCGGCGTCGAGCTCGGGGCAGTGCCCCTGAGCGCCCTGGGCGAGCAGGCTGCGCAGCGCCGCGCAGGCATGCACCGGCCGCCGCCCCGCGGCGGTGGCGGCGGGCATGGACTGGCGCAGCAGGCGCTCGAGCTCGGGTGCGGCCAGGCCGGGTCGGCGTGCCAGCAGCAGGGCGGCAATACCGCTGACCTGGGCGGCCGCGATCGAGCTGCCCGAGATCGCGTCGTAATGGCCGCCCGGCGCGAGCGTGAAGACATCGACGCCCGGCGCATACAGCACGCCCGGCGCCGGATCGCGGCCATGCTCGAGCGCGTCGATCGCGATGACGCCGGCAATGCCAGTCGGGAAGCCCTCGCGCCGGCCGCTGGGCGGCACCGCGCCGACAAACACCGTGCCATGCTGCAGGCCGCGCTCGACGATGCGCCGCAGCAGCGCGTCGTCCGGCCCGCCGAGGCTGAGATTGACAATATCGGCCTTGGCATGCAGCGCGGCAATCAGGGCCTGCGCCAGCGTGAAGCTGTTGCACTGCCCCTGGCCGGCGCCGTTGACCCAGCAGCCGCGCAGACTCAGCAGCCGGGCGTCGGGGGCGATGCCGGCAATGCCGATGCCGTTGTTGGGCTGCGCCGCGATCACGCCGGCCACCGCCGTGCCATGCACCTCGGCGGGCGCGCGTCCATCGGCCACCAGATCGGCGGCGACCAGCCGGCGGCCCAGGTCGGGATGGGCCAGGTCCACCCCGGTGTCGACCACCGCGATGCGCACGCCCTCGCCGCGCGACCAGCGCTGCGCGGCGGCCACCCCCATGTCCTGCAGATTGCGCTGCAAGGCGGCATAGGGGTCGTTGTAGTCCGCGCCACGTAGCGCATGGCCGGCCAGGGGCTGGGCGGACTCCACGCGCGCATCGCGCTGCAGCTCGGCCAGCACCTGCTCGCGCTGCGCGCCCGCGGGAATTTCGTACACCAGGCAATGCAGCCCCAGCAGCTCGATCGGCCAGGCCGCCACCTCGCGCAAGCCATGGCTGCCGGCAATGCCGCGCGCCAGCGCGAGCGCGCTGCTGCTGGCCCGGTAGGCGCCGGCACCGGCATAGCCGCGCGGTGTGGAGCCGGCATAGCCCTGCGGGCTGAGCGCCAGGTTGTGCACCGTGACGACGACATATCGCTCCGGCTGCGCCAGCACCGCCTCGCCCAGCGGCACGGCCTCCGGCATCGGCATCGGCAGCGGCGGCGCCGGGCGCAGCGCAGCGCATGCCGCCAGCAGCAGGGCCAGCAGGGCCGGCAGCAGGCGCGCACTCATCGCGGCGCCGCGGCCAGCGGCTCGGCAAAGCGCACGCGCGGGTCGGCACGCAGGCGCGCCAGCACCGCGGCCAGCCCCTCGGGCGTGGACGGGCTGCCGCGCAGCGCCAGGGTGAACAGGCCGGCCTCGGAGGGCCCCGCCACCGCCACCAGCTGATGCGCCTGCAGCAGGCCCTGCAATTCCGCCAGGCTGAGGCTGGGCGCGAACAGCACGCGCAGGCGCGCCTCGCCGGCCGGCTGCGAGCTCAGCGTCTGGTAGCGTGGCGCGGCATCCAGCGCCGCCATATCGGGCCGCCAGAGCGTCAGGCCCAGCATGAGGCTCAGGGCCAGCGCCTGCACCAGCACCGCGGCGCTCAGCCAGGCCACCAGGCCACGCGGCCGGCGCAGCGCCGCCAGGCCGGCCAGCCAGGGCCTGGCGGGCGCCGGCGCGCGGGCGGGGTGCACGGCTTTGGCCTCGGCATCGATGCGCTGCATCAGCTTGCGCAGGCCCGCCTGCGGCGCGTACTCCAGCTGCACCGGCGCGCGCATCAGGCCGCGCAACTGCTGCTGCGCGCGCAGCTCCTGGCGGCAGGCCGGGCATTGCTCGAGATGGGCCGCCAGCTGCCGGGCCTGGCCCTCCGGCAGCGTGCCATTCACATGCCAGGGCAGCAGCTGCGCCAGCTCGCTCCTGCAGGTGGCGGTTTCGCGGGCTTGCTTCATCGCGATATCCTCATTTCTGCCCCGACAGATCCGGCAGCAATTGGCGCAGCTTGCGGCGCGCGTGAAACATGCGCGTCTTCACCGTGTTGACCGGGCAGTCGGTGATGACGGCAATCTCTTCGCAGCTGTGGCCCAGGTAATAGGTCAGCTCCAGCACCAGGCGCTGCTCCAGGGGCAGGGTGGCGAGCGCGCGGTCCAGCAGTTCGCGGCGCTCGAACTCGCTGGCGGGGTCCTCCTGCTCGATCGGCTCGTCCAGCGCCGTCGCATGCGGGCGCACGCTGGCATGGCGCATGGTCTTGAGGGCGCGCCGATAGGCGATGCCGACGATCCAGGTGGAGACGCGCGACGCCGCGCGGAACTCGCCGGCGCTCTGCCAGACGATCCAGAGCGTGTCGTTGATGATTTCCTCGGCCAGCTCGTAGCGCAGGGTCACGCGCGTCAGAAAGCGCGCCAGCCGGCGGTGGTAGCGGGTGTAGAGCTCCTCGAGTGCGCTGCGCTCGCCGGCCGCCACGCGCCGCAGCAAGGCCAGGTCATGGGCGTCGTCCGCCCCCAGGCCGCCGGGCTCCGGCAACAGGCCTTTGGGTTCACCCAGCACATGCACGCTCCGACCTCCTTGCTCCGCCATCTCATCAGCAACGCACGCCATGAGTACCCGCCAGGCGCGCCACGGTTCAATCGCCCGCCTCAAAATTTCCAGGCGGCGCTGAGCGCCCAGCGCCCATGGGCGGCATTCACGCCGAACAAGCGGCGCGCCGCCGCGCTGCTGTCGATGCGCACCAGGCTCAGCTCGGCGCGTCCGAACTGGGCGGCCAGGCCCAAATCCCAGGCGCGGTAGGACTCGCCCAGCAGCGCCCTGGTGTCGTAATGGCCCAGCGAGGCGGTCAGCGCCAGCGGGCCGGCCGGCGTCCAGCCCAGCGGCTGCCGCGCCACCAGCTCGTAGGCGCGCGTCGCCTGGCGCTGGACCAGGCCGTAGTCGGCGCGGCGCCCGGCATTCGGCGCCAGCCCCAAGCTCAGGCTCAGGCGGTCCTCGAAGCGCAGGCTGGCCGAGAGCTCGTCGGCGTCCGGCCGGCCATAGACCGATGCGTCGGCATAGCGGTAGTGCACATAGCGCAGCGCCGCGGCCCACCCGCGCGGCAGCGTCAGGCCCAGGCCGGCGTAGAGATTGAGCTCATGGTTGCTGAGGTTGGACGGCGCGCGCGTCGCGGCCGAGGCCCAGATGCCGACGAACCAGCCGGCGAACCCGCCCCCGGGCAGGCCGGCATGCAGATCGGCCTGCAGGGTGGGCCGGCCGCGCGCCTGCAGCACGCCACGAAACACGCTCTCGTTGGTGAGCAGCAGCGAACCGCCCAGCAAGGGCTGCGCGGCAGCCGGCACGGCGGCCAGTGCCAGCAGCCCCACCCCCAGCGCAGAACTCCCAACGGCCATGCAGCGCCCCAAAAGCATCGGGTCCGATTATGGGCGCTCAGTTATTGGGCGCACCGGCCGCGATCCAGGCCTTGATCTGCTCGATCGTCGCGGCGTCCAGATAGGGGCCGCCGAAGGGCATGCGCGCGCCGCTGATGCCGGGCCCGCCCTCCAGCTTGCGTATCAGGTAGCTGTTGGCGGCGTCGCCGGGCTTGACGCGCTTCAGGCTCGGCTGCTCCAGGCTGTCCACGTTCACCAGCGCCGCGAAGCTGCTGCCGGCGCTCAGGTTCTGCGAGCCGGGCAAGGCACCGCCGGCCGGCTGCGAACCATCGTGACAGCCGGAACACCGCGCCGTGAACACCTGCTGCTGGAGCTGCGTCAGGGTCGGCGCCGCCGGCGCGTGGTTGGCCACCGTCACGTTCACCGCGGCCGAGCTGCCCACCGCGTTGTTGACATTGGTGGCGGTGGCGGTGATGGCGGCGCTGCCATCGGCGATCAGGGTGGTGTCCCAGCTGATCGTGTAGGGCGAGCTGGTGGCCACGCCCAGCGACTGGCTGCCATTGGCGAAGAACTCCACCTTGCTGATGCGCAGCGCATCCTGCACCGTGGCACTGAGCGTCACCGTGCCGGCGAGGCTGCCGGTGGGCACCGTCAGGCTCACCACCGGCGGCACATTGAGCACCGGCGGCGTGGCGCCCAGGTCGATGCGGCCATAGGCACCGCCGCTCTCGTCGTTCACGCCGGCGGCATAGAACAGCGTGTTGTGCGGCTGGTTGCTGGCATCGTTGCCGAAGCTGAGGCCCCACAGCCCGGGCAGGGCAAAGGCCACGCCCGCGGCGTCGCCCAGGGTGCCGACGAAGGCGCCGCTGGCGGGGTCGTAGGCATGGATGCGGCCGTCACCGAAATTGCCCACCAGCAGGGCATTGCTGAGCGTGCCGAAGTCGGCCGGCGCCAGCGCCATGCCCCAGGGCGAATTGAGCGCGCCGCCGACGTCGACCAGGCGCCTGACGAACACGCCGTTGGCATCGAACACATTCACCAGGCCGAGGCCGGCACCGTTGACGTTGTCGATGCTGCCGGCCGCGCCCTGCCTGGCATAGCTGACGTAGAGCTGGGTGCTGCCGCCGGCGCCGTTCTTGATCGCCTGGATGCCGAAGGGCGCATAGCCCGCGGGCAGATTGGCGTCGCTGAAGGCAAAGCGGCCCGCGCTGGGCGCCTGCTTCTGGTAGCTGGCGTCGAACACATCGACCTTGGCCTTGGCGAAATCGGCGGCGTAGAGGAAGTTGGCGCTGCCGTTGCTGGCGATCGCGAGGCCCTTGTAGACCGCACCGCCGGTGTCGGCAAACATGGTCAGCGCATGCGTGCCGTCCACGCTCGCGGCCCAGCCGGCGATCATGCCGCCCTCGCCCGCGAAGATGAAGGCGGCCGGCGCCGACTTGCCGGCGGCCGCGACGACGAAGTCCGCGCTGCCGTTGAAGACCATGCCGGTGGGGCTGAAGGCGGCCCCGCCGGCGCTGGGCGCCAGCGCCACCACGCGCGGCGTCGCCACCGGTTGCGCCTTGCCATTGCCGTCGTAAATGGTCGAGCTGGCGGTGGCGGCATTCGCCACCCACATCGGCGAGGTGGGCCCCAGCGCCAGGCCCCAGGGGTTGACGAGGTGGCTGTCGACGGACTGCGCGTTGCCGCCCGCCGCATTCGCCACCAGCAGGGTGTTCGAATAGGCGCTGGGCGCGCTCACCGTGAGGGTGGCCGACTGCGTGCTGCTGCCCGTATAGGCGGCGCCCGCGCACATCAGCGTGTAGACGACGGCGCCGACGCTGCTGGGCGTGACCGCCTGGCTGCCGCTGGCCGGCTCCGTGCCCGACCAGCCGCCGCTGGCGGTGCAGGAGGTGCCGTCGCTGGACTTCCAGCTGAGTTGTGCGCTTTGCCCCAGCACGATGCTGCCGGGCAGCACCGCCAGCGTCAGCGTGGGCGGGGGTGGCGGCGGCGGTGGGGGCGGCATGCCGCTGTCGCCGCCGCCTCCGCCGCCGCAAGCGGCGAGGCCGCAGGCCAGCAGCAGGCCGAGTACTTGCCAGGGCCGCGGCCGGATGAGTGAGCCATGCATGTTCAGGTTCATCGCTGAGCTCCTGCCGATGATGTTTGGTGCGGTAAGTGCCGCCAGCCGCCTGTGGGGTTCATTGCCGCAACAAAAACATTTCCGCGCGCACTGAACCCCGGGGCCGCCGAGCGGGCACTTACCGCCAATCACGCCGAGGAGCTGCCCATGCCAAGAGGATCCCTGCCGCTGGCCACGATGCTGGCGGCCCTGCTGGCGGCATGCGGCGGCAGCGGCGAAGGGCTGGACGCCAACGGCCGCCCGCTCGCGCCCGGCGGCGGCAGCGGCGGGCCGCTGAGCGCCGACTTCGGCGCCATCCAGCAGCATGTGTTCACGCCCATCTGCAGCGTCTGCCATGCCGGTGGCGCGGCGCCGCAGGGCCTGCGCCTGGACGCCGCCAACAGCTACGCCATGCTGGTGGGCGTGGCCAGCACCGAGTCCCCCGGGGTGTTGCGGGTGGCGCCCGGCGACCCCGATCACAGCTATCTGATCCAGAAGCTGGAGGGCCATGCCGCGATGGGTGCGCGCATGCCGCTGGGCGGGCCCTATCTCGATGCCGACACCATGGCGCTGCTGCGGCAATGGATCGCGAACGGCGCCCAACGGGGAACATGATGACGATGAAGCGCATCCTGCTGCGGGCGCTGGCCCTGCTCGCCCTGCTGGCCCTGGCGGCACTGCACGGGCCGGCCCGCGCCGAACCCTATCTGGCGCTGCGGCAGGGCTGGGCCTGCAGCGCCTGCCATGTCAACGCCACTGGCGGCGGGCTGCGCAACGCGCTGGGCAATGCCTTCGCCCAGAAGATGCTCGCCGCCCACGAACTGCCGGACAGCTGGCCCGACTGGAGCGGCAGCATCGGCACGCGCCTGCGGCTGGGGGCCGATCTGCGCGACAGCTGGTCGCGCATCAGCGTGCCGCGGCAGGCCAGCCAGAGCCGCCAGGGCCTCGATCAGTTGCGTCTCTATGCCGACCTGTTGTTGCTACCCGACTGGCTGAGCGTCTCTCTGGACGAGCAGCTGGCACCGGGCGCCGCGCAGCGGCAGGAAGCCTATCTGCGGCTCAGCCATGCGGGCGCCTATCTGAAGGCCGGGCAGTTCTACCTGCCGCTGGGCTGGCGCCTGCAGGACGCCAGCAGCCTGGTGCGCGAGGTCAGCGGCATCGGCATGACGACGCCCGACAAGGGCGTCGAGCTGGGGCTGGAGCGGCCGGGCTGGTCGGCCCAGCTGGCCTATAGCAAGGGGCCGGGCAACGCCGGCACGGACGCCGGCCATCAATGGACCGGCCAGCTGGTCTGGCTGGGCAGCGAGGGCCGCATCGGCCTGGGCGGCGTGCGGCTCAGCTCGGCGGCCGGCGCCCGCAGCGTGCTGGCCGGCTTCGGCGGCTGGCGGTTCGGCCCGCTGGTGCTGCTGGGCGAGCTGGACCTGATTGCCGACGACGGCTACCCGGAGGGCCGGCGCCGCCTGATGGCCGGCCTGGCCGAACTCAACTGGGGCTGGCGCCGCGGCCACAACCTGAAGTTCAGCGCCGAGAGCTACGACCCCGACCGCCACGTGCGCGAGGACCAGAAGGCCCGCTTCAGCCTGGTGTACGAGTACACGCCCCTGCCCTTCCTGCAGCTGCGCGGCGGGCTGCGCCGCTACCAGGGCATCCCGCAGAACGCGCTGGACCACCGGCGGCTGATCTTCCTGGAACTGCACGCCTTCATGTGAGGGCGTGCAAGCCGGCTCACTTCATCAGCAGGTGCGGCAGCCACAGCGTGATGCTGGGCACATAGGTCACCACGCCGAGGAAGATCAGCATGGTGAGCAGCCAGGGCCAGACCGCCACGGTCAGCTCGCTGATGCCCATCTTGGTGATGCCCGAGGCCACGTAGAGGTTCAGGCCCACCGGCGGATGGCACATGCCCACTTCCATGTTCACCACGATCAGGATGCCGAAGTGGATTGGGTCGATGCCCAGCTTGATGGCCACCGGAAACAGGATGGGCGCCAGGATCAGGATGATGGACGAAGGCTCCATCACATTGCCGGCCAGCAGCAGCAGGATGTTGACCACCAGCAGGAAGGCCACCGGCCCAAAGCCCTGGTTGATCATCCAGTCGGCCATCGCCTGGGGCACGCCCTCGCTGGTCATCAGGAAGCTGAACAGCACCGCGTTGGTGATGATGTAGAGCAGCATTGCGCTCATGCTGGCCGAGTCCAGCAGCACCTTGGGCAGGCGCTTGAGGTCCAGGTCCTTGTAGATGAACACCGCCACCACGAAGGCATACACCGCGGCCATGGCGGCGGCCTCGGTGGGCGTGAAGATGCCGCTGTAGATGCCGCCCATCACGACCACGATCAGCAGCAGGCCCCAGACGCTTTCGCGGAAGGCGGTCCAGCGCTCGCCCCAGCTGGCCTTGGGCAGGCGCGGGTAGTTGTTCTTGCGAGCGATGCGCCAGGTGGTGAAGCCCAGCGCCGCGGCCAGCAGCAGGCCCGGCACCACGCCGGCGATGAACATCGCGCCCACCGAGGTGTTGGTGGAGACCGAGTACATCACCATCGCGATCGAGGGCGGGATCAGGATGCCCAGCGAGCCCGAGGTGGTGAGGATGCCGGCGCCGAACTTGTTGGGAAAACCCTGTTTCACCATCGCCGGCAGGATCACCGAACCGATCGCCACCACGGTGGCGGGCGAGGAGCCCGACACGGCGGCGAACAGCGCGCAGGCCATCACGCCCGCCAGGCCCAGGCCGCCATGCCAGTGGCCGATCATGGCCGAGGCGAAGCGGATCATGCGCCGCGCCACCCCGCCGTGGGTGAGGAAGTTGCCGGCCAGGATGAAGAAGGGGATCGCCATGATCTCGAACTTCTCGATGCCGGTGAAGAGCTTCAGCGCCACCGACTGCACGGGCACGTCGGTCATGGTGAAGAGGAAGGTCAGCACGGTCAGGCCCAGCGAGATGCTGATGGGCATGCCCGTCAGCATCAAGACGATGAGCAGGACGAAGATGATGGAAGCATTCATGTTCTGTGTCTCCGCTCAGGCCGGGCCGGCATCTTCAAGCCCATCCACATGGGAATGGTCGTGGTGCGGCAGTTCGCCGGTCTGCAGGAAGCTCCAGGCCACCTGCAGGAAGCGATAGCACATCAGCGACGAACCCAGCGGCACGCACAGATAGACCCACCACATCGGGATCTCGAGGTCGGCCGAGGTCTGGTCGGTCTCGGACATATGCCAGACGAAATTGCCGCCCAGCGTGGCCACCGTGCCGGTGAAGAGCGCGCCCGCCAGCAGGCCCACCACCACCAGGGCGCGGTAGGGCTTGCCGCTGAGCTTGCGCAGCACCACGTCCACGCCCACATGGATGCCGGTGCGCACACCGTAGGCGGCGCCGAACTTGGCCATCCACACGAACATGAAGATGCAGAGCTCCTGGGCCCAGCTCATATTGATCTGCACCGTGTAGTCCTGGATCACCGGAATGCCGGAGACGTAGCGGTGCACCACGGCGGCAAAGATCACCAGCGTGGCCGCGCCGATGAGGAAGGCGATCAGCCATTCCTCCAGGTGGTTGAGGATGCGATTGAGCATGATGCGGGGCTCCGTCTGCGCGGGCTGTTGACGATTACTTGGGGGCCGTAAAGCCGGTGGCCTTGTAGACCGCCTCGATGGTGGCCTTGCCGACGCGCGACTCCATCTCCTTGTGCACCGGCATCAGCGCCTTCTTCCACTCGTTCAGCTCGGCCGCGGCGGGCAGATAGATGGTGGACTTGCCGCTGTTCTTGATGGCAGTCAGGGCGGAGGCGTTCTCGGTGCTGGCAATCGCGTTGGCATAGGTGCTGGCTTCCTTCATCGCGCCTTCCAGCTGGCCGCGGATGTCGGCCGGCAGGCCCTCCCAGAACTTCTTGTTGACGATCACCGCATAGGCCAGGTGGCCGTGGTTGGAGAGGGTGATGTGCTTCTGCACCTCGTAGATGCGCTGGGTGTAGAAGTTGGAGGCCACGCCCTCGGTGCCGTCCACCACGCCCGATTGCAGGGCCTGGTAGAGCTCGCTGAAGGCCATCACCTGCGGGATCGCGCCGAGCGCGCGCATCTGCGCGTCCAGCACCTTGCTGGACTGGATGCGCATCTTCATGCCCTTGAAGTCGGCCACCGCGTGCAGAGGCTTGTTGGCGCTCATGATGTGGAAGCCGTTGTCCCAGTAGGCCAGGCCCTTGATGCCCTTGGGCTCCAGCTTCTTGAACAGGTCCGCGCCCACCGGCCCGTCGGTGACGGCACGGAAGGCCTCGGTGTCCTTGAACACGAAGGGCAGGTCGAAGACCTCGAACTCCTTCACGCCCAGCGGGCCAAACTTGGCCAGCGAGGGCGCCAGCATCTGCACCGAGCCAAGCTGCAGGGCCTCCAGCTCTTCCTTGTCCTTGTAGAGCTGGCTGTTGGGATACAGCTCCACCTTCACCTTGCCGCCGGTGCGCTGCTCGGCCAGCTCCTTGAAGCGCTGGGCACCCTTGCCCTTGGGCGTGTCGGGCGCCACCACATGGCTGAACTTGATGACGATGGGGGCCTGCGCCAACGCCGCCAGCGGCAGCGCCAGGGCGGCGCCCAGCAGCAAACGACGGGAAATGCAGCGGGTCAGGGAGGTGAAGCGTGATGTCATGGCGGTCTCCTGGTGGACTCGGCTGGCTCAGGGGCGAGCTGCCGCTTTGGGGCGATTGTGCGAAGCCGGCTCCGCGGCGGGTAGTTGTGGAGTTCCACATTTGTGCATCGGCGCCGCGTTCTGGGGCGCCGCCGTCCGTAGACTGCGGCCATGCTCGCGACGACCGCCGCCCCAACTTCGCGCCTGCGCCGCGCCTGGCGGGCCTCGCTCTGGGCGCTGCCGCTGGTGCTCTCGCTGCTGTTCGTGGCCGGCGTGCTGGCCTGGGTGCGCGCCAACGACGCCGAGGAGCTCGAGCAGCAACGCCTGACGCTGATCTCCGATGCGCTCAGCGCCGAGGCCCAGCTGCGTGCCCGCCTGGACGCCGAGAGCCAGCAGGTGCATCTGCTGGCCGCCGCGCTGCAGGCGGTGCAGCCCGGCAGCGAGGCGCTGGCGGCGCGCCCCGAGGTCAACGCCGGCCTGCGCCGGCTGTGGCTTTCGGCCACCTGGCTGGACGTGCGCAACCGCGTGCTGGCCCAGGTGCCGCAGTCCAGCGCCGAGCGGTCCGCGATGGCCGAGGACGGCCTCTCGCTGCACCTGGTGGCGCCGGTGGGCGCGCGCGGCGAAGGCGGCACCCTGGTGGTGCGCTACGCCCCCTCGCTGCTGCTCAAGCGCGGCATCCCCTGGTGGCTGGCGCGCAAATACGATGTGCAGATGGTGGACAGCGCCGACCAGGTGATCGCCTCCAGCACCGAGGGCCCGGGCCGCATGGCGCAGGGGCCGCGGCTCAGCTACCGCGTCGCCTTCGTCGGCCCGCTGCGCGCCGGCCCGCTGGCCGAGACCGCGCTCAGCGACGCGGCCCTGGAGCTGACGCTGCGCGAGCCCGGCAGCACCACGCTGAAGCCGCTGGCCTGGGTGCTGATGGCCGGCTTCCTGCCCCTGGTGGCGGTGGCCAGCTGGCTGCTGCGCCGCCAGGTCAGGCAGGTGCGGCGCGCCGAAGCGGCCTGGCGCACCGAGGCGGCCTGGCGCCGCGCGATGGAAGACTCCGCCCTGGTGGCGCTGCGCGCGCGCGATGCCCAGGGCAAGCTGCTGTACGTGAACCGCACCTTCTGCGAGATGGTGGGCCTGCGCGCCGACGAGCTGGTGGGCCTGGCGCCGCCGATGCCCTACTGGCCGCCCGACACCCTCGACGAGGTGATGCAGCGCAACCGGCGCAACCTGGCCGGCCACGCGCCGCGCGAGGGCTACGAGGCGCGCTGGCGCCACCGCGACGGCCACCTGCTGGACGTGATGGTGTTCGAGTCGCCGCTGGTGGACGCGACGGGCCGGCAGGTCGGCTGGATGGGTTCCATCGTCGACATCACCGCGCGCAAGCGCCTGGAGGAACGCGAGCGGCGCCAGGTCGAGACGCTGGCGCACAACGCCCGCCTCACCATGCTGGGCGAGGTGGCCTCGACCCTGGCCCATGAGCTGAACCAGCCGCTCACCGCGATCGCCAGCTACAACGCCGGCATCATCAACTCGCTCGCCAAGCTGGGTGTGGACGATGGCTTGGTGCTGGGCGCGCTGCAGCGCCTGGGCCAGCAGGCCGCCCAGGCCGGGCGGGTGGTGCAGCGCATCCGCGAGTTCCTCACCCGGCGCGAGCCCCAGCATGAGGAATGCGCGCTCAACGAAGTCATCACCGCCGCGGTGGAGCTGCTGCGCAAGGAGCTGCAGCGCGGCCAGATCCAGCTGAGCCTGCAGCTGGCCGATCCCCTGCCCGCGGTGCTGGCCGATGCGGTGCTGGTGGAGCAGGTGGTGATCAACCTGGTGCGCAATGCCGCCGACGCCCTGCAGGCGCAGCCGCTTGATGCGCAGCAGCGGCCGCGCCGCATCGAGATCCACAGCCGCCTGATCGCCGGCGAGGCGCTCAGCTTCGTGCGCGTGGACGTGCTGGACAACGGCCCCGGCCTTGGCGGCCTGGGCGTGGAGACGCTGTGCGCGGCCTTCTACTCGACCAAGCGCGAGGGCATGGGCATGGGCCTGGCGATCTGCCGCTCCATCATCGAGGCCCACCATGGCGTGCTGGATGCCGGCGAGGCGCCCGGCGGCGGCGCGCGCTTCTCCTTCAGCCTGCCCCTGCATGCCGACGCGCATGCCCATGACGTGGAGCCCGCCCATGACTGCTGAGGCCAAGGTCTATCTGGTCGACGACGACCCCGATGTGCGCGATGCGCTGAGCTTTCTGCTGAGCTCGCGCGGCCTGCGCGTGCAGGCCTATGACAGCGGGCCGGCGCTGCTGGCGCAGCTGGATGCGGGCCTGCGGCCGCAGGGCGTGTTCCTGCTCGATGTGCGCATGGAGCCAATGGCCGGCACGCGCCTGCACGACGAGCTGCTGCTGCGCGGCCTGCGTAACCCGGTGCTCTTCCTCACCGGCCATGGCGACATTCCCATGGTGGTGGACGCACTCAAAAAGGGCGCCTTCGATTTCCTCGAGAAGCCCTACAGCGACAACGCCCTGGCCGACCGCATCGAGCAGGCGCTGGCGGTGGACGCGGCGATGCGCGCCGACGGCGCCCAGGCCGCCGAGCGCCAGGCGCGCCTGGCCAGCCTGACCGAGCGCGAGCACGAGGTGATGCTGCGCGTGGCCGCCGGCAAGCTCAACAAGGTGATCGCCGACGAGCTGCATGTCTCGGTGCGCACGATCGAGGTACACCGCGCCCGCGTCTTCGCCAAGCTGGGCGTTCGTTCAGCAGCCGAGGTGGCGACGCTGCTCGCGCAGGGGTGATGACCCACCCTACCGGCTTCGCCGGCCCCCTCGAGGGGGCGTTGCCAGGCATGCGCACCTCCAATCCGAGCCATTCGCCATAACGGCTCCGGTACGCGCATACCCTTAGGCCGCAATTGGCCTAAACGGCGAAACTGACAAGGTGCCGGATTTGGCAACCTGATAATGCTGCGCGAATTAACACTCTTACAGCAAGAATTCAGGGACTGGCGCGCCCTGCAGCGCGGCCACACGTCCGACGCTAGGGAGACAGCTGCCTGTGTTGTCCAGCAGAACTGCGCCCTACAACCAAGTTCGGCGTCATCAAATCCACTCACGAGGTCACCGTGAAGCCACCTTCTGTATTCATCTCGTACTCGCACGATTCCGAAAATCACAAGGCATGGGTTCTACGTCTGGCGATCGACCTGCGCGAACGCGGCGTTGACGCAACTCTCGATCAGTGGGAACTTGTGCCAGGCCAAGATGTTGCCGCGTTTATGCAGAAGGGCATTCTCGAAGCGGATCGAGTTCTTCTTGTCTGTTCTAGCGCCTATGTCAGCAAGGCCGAAGCAGGGACTGGAGGCGTCGGCTTTGAACGCCTCATCGTCACGGGTGAAGTGGTTCAAAACATCGACACTAGAAAATTCATCCCCTTGGTCCGGAACAACCCGACAGAACCGCGTGTCCCGCGGTTCCTTGGCCCACGGCTTTACATAGACTTCAACGACGATGCCGCATACGAGGCAAAGCGCGAGGAACTACTGCGCGAACTGCTTGGCGCTCCCCTCGCCGTCAAGCCGCCGCTAGGTACGAATCCGTTTTCCGGCGCGATGCCAAAGCAAGCTGAACCCGCGAGAGTTGTTGGCCCAACGGGCGTCACGCGCGCGGGTGGGCAACTCCTTAGCGAGCCTTGGTTTGAGGCCGAGCGAGCGGTAGCCGAAAAGGGAATTGCTCAGCTTGGGCTTGAGGGCTGCATGGAACTCCGGTTCGGACTCCACGACGACATCACAAAGTCGCAGCTTGATCTACTCAATGCGGTGCGGAAATCCGAAATCCATACGTTTGGTTGGCCGATCGGAGTCACATTGGAGAATCGTGACGAATACAAGCCGAGGCCGTACGGTGATGGGATACGAGCCGAAATTGCGATAGCTAAAGAGTCACTGTCAGGTCGCCAAACCTATGACTACTGGGCTGCCCGCAGAAACGGGGACTTCTATCTGCTGCAGAGCCTGTTTGAAGACATGCGCGGCGAGAAGCTTGTTTTCTTCAATACCCGGATCGTCCGCGTAGCCGAAGCGTTGATGTTCGCGTCGAACCTCTATACGAACCTTGGCGTGCCGCCCGACGCGAACCTCAGCGTGCGCGTCTCTCACAAGGGCCTTGCTGGCAGAACATTGACTAGCGCTGGTGGCAATCGACACGTATTCCCACGGGTAAGCCGCGAGTCCACCTCCGAATCCGAGGTCGTTGTCGTGTTGGGCAAGATGCGCGAGACACTAGTGGACGACGTCCGCAGGATTGTCGAGCCGATGTTCATGTTGTTCGAGTTCCAGGAGTTTGCCGAGTCGATCTATACAGACATCGTGCGGCGGTTCGAAAAGGGCGAAACATCGTGATCGCCAATGCCGCAAAGGCAATGATGCCGAACACTTCGTTCCAGCGGACCGCCTTTTTCGGCCACTGAACTCAAACGTTAGAGTTCACAATGAGAAGAATGCGCGCGGCCTGCCCAAAATGTGCAACGGCCTTTGATTACACAGATTCTGAGCCTCGCTCCAATCGGAGCTTCAGAGAAGTTGTATTTATATGCCCCTCATGTGCTTATGAATTCGGCACGCTGGAATCCCATCAAGCTTTCAAGCAAAGACTGGCGTCAAACCCTGCAGGCGCCCTAAAAGAAACCCTTGGGTTATGGCCTGTTTTTGCATTCGTTTTCGTCGCCTGTATTCTGTTCGTTCTCTTTGTGTAGTGAACACCAACAAGTTACAGGTACTTCCCGCCACGTCACCACCGTCGCATTGAAGTTTCCTCATCAAGACCTGACCCTTGCCAAGGGCCGTCGTGGACGCCGACGTATTGAATAACTGAACAGAGAACAGACTGCCGCTCTACAGACGGCCTTGTTGCATGCCTGTGCGCATGCGGACCCAGAGACGAACCGCTCAGCGGTTCTCCATTCCGTTCACGTGGACTTGAGCCCAAGGGTACGCGCCAAGCCGATGCCTTGGCCCTGCGTCAGCCCGCTGCCGGTCTGACCTGTCGGTGCATCTGCTGCTGCACGCGTTCGGGTCGCGCTCCTCGAAGCCAAGCGCTATGGACTTGCGCCCGCAGGACGCGCAACATCGCTCACTCGGCCTTCATTCAAGCGCCGATGGGAGACGACGATGGATGCAGCGGCACGCCCCACCTATCTGAAGTTCACCGCACTGAGCTTCGCGCTGGCGAGCCTGTTCGGCTCGGCCGAACTGGCAGCAGGCAGCGGTGCCTACGACCCGCTGCTCTCCGACCCTGGCAATCTGCTCTGCACGCCGGCGGTGGCCGGACGCCCGCCGCTGCTTCAACAGCTCGTGCTGGCGCAGGCCGGGACGAAGAGCGAGACCAAGCCCTTCAAGCCGCAGCCGATGCAGGCGGCCAGCGGCGAGGTGCCGCTCTACGACAACCTGGGCACGCTGTCCCTCAAGGTGGGGACGCGCGACGCGAAGGCGCAGGCCTATTTCGACCAGGGCATACGCTGGGCCTTCGCCTTCAACCATGCCGAGGCGCAGCGCGCCTTCCAGGCGGCGCAAAAGGCTGACCCGAAACTAGCGATGGCCTGGTGGGGCGAGGCGCTGGTGCTCGGGCCCAACATCAACGCGCCGATGATGCCCGAGGCGGTGGCGCCGGCCCTGGCCGCGCTTGCCAAGGCGGTCGAGCTGGCCCCCGGCGCGCCGCCGAAGGACCGTGCCTTGATCGCGGCGTTGCAGCAGCGCTACTCGCCCGACCCGAAGGCCGAGCGCGCCGCGCTCGATGCCGGCTTCGCCGACGCGATGAAGGCGGTGGCCGCGCAGTACCCGGCCGACGACACCCTCCTCACGCTCTATGCCGAGGCCATCATGGACACCCAGCCCTGGGACTACTGGGAGGCGGCGGGCGCCAAGCCCAAGGGCCGCGCGGGCGAACTGCTCGCGGTGCTGGAGAAGGTGCTCGCGCGCAACCCCAGGCACGCGGGCGCGATCCATCTCTACATCCACGCGGTCGAGGCCTCGACCAGGCCCGAGCGCGCGCTGCCGCATGCGCGCCGGCTGGCCGCCTTGATGCCGGGTGCGGGTCATGTGGTGCACATGCCGGCCCACATCTACTACCGCGTCGGCCTTTACAAGGAATCGCTGGAGATCAACAAGCGCGCCATGGCCGTGGACGAGCAGTACTTCCGCAGCTCGCCCTCCGATCCGATGTACCGCTCGGCCTACTACCCGCACAACATCCACTTCGTGCTGGTCTCGGCGCAGATGGGCGGCGACGGCCCGACCGCGATCGACGCGGCGGCCAAGCTCGATGCGTCGCTGTCCGACGCGGTGATCGCGCAGTTCGCGGTTCTGGAGCCCATCAAGGCCGCGCCCTACCTGGCGCACGCGCTCTTCAGCGCGCCCGAGGTGATCCTCGCCCTGAAGCTGCCGCCGAAGGAGCAGCTGCTGGTCGCCGCGCTGGCGCGTTACGCGCGCGCGCTTGCGCTCGCGGCGAAGCAGGACATGGGCGGCGCCCAGCGCGAGATCGACGCCATCGCCGCGCTGGAGCAGCGGGCCGACTTCAAGCCCTACGCCGACTGGGGCGTGCCGGGCAAGGAGATCGTGCAGACCGCGCGCCTGGTTGCGAGCGCGCGCCTCGCGGATGCGCGCGGCGACCTCCCCGGGGCTGCCAAGGCTTATGAGGAGGCGGTCGCGATCGAAGACGCGCTCGCCTATATGGAGCCGCCCTACTGGTACTACCCGATCCGCCAGTCGCTGGGCTCGGTCTATCTGCGCCAGGGCAAGCTCGACGCCGCCGAGCAGGCGCTGCGCGACTCGCTGGCCCGCGTGCGCAGCAATGGCTGGGCGCTGGCCGGGCTTGCGGAGGTCTACAAGCGCAAGGGCGACGCGAAGGCCGAGTCCCTGGCGCGCCAGGGCTTTGCGCGCGCCTGGCTCGGCGGCGCTCCCCCCGACGTCGCCCGGCTCTAGGCAGCGGCCGCCGCTCAAGGCTTGGCCGCCGCCATCCGTTTGCCCGCGGCGGCCTCCACAAAGCGGTACTCATGCTGCGCATCGCGCAGGATCAGCGCGCGCGGGCCCTTGCCATCGCCCCGCACGAACTCGATGCCGCCGATGCCGGGATCGATGGTGACGAAGGACTGGGTGCCGTCCTCGGCCTTGCGCAGGGCCACCTCGCTCTTCCAATGGTCGAACTGGAAGAACACCTGGCCGCGCTGCTGGCTGACCTTGATATGGCCCAGCGCCGGGCTGGCATAACGCGCTGCCAGCGTGGCCGCGACGGCCTTGGGCACCGGCATGGTGAGCAGCTCGCGGTTCTTGGCCGCCTCGGCCTTGCGGTTCTCGGCCGCCAGGCGCAGGCGCTCGTCGGCCTCGGGCTTGCCCTCGAACACCAGCTCGAGCAGCTTGCGCAGGAAGGGGCCGCGCAGCAGCACGCCGGAGTCGGAGTTGGTGAGGATGGTGCCGCCGATGCCGAACTCGGGCAGCCAGAACATATTGCTGTGGAAGCCCAGCATGTCGCCGCCATGGCTCACCACGGTGACGCCATCCTGCTTGTTGATGAACAGGCCCATGCCGTAGACGTTGTCCTCGCCCACCATGATCTGCGGCTGGTAGCGCGCCAGCAGGTTCTGCTCGGACACCAGCTGCTGGCCCTCGGGGCTGCGGCCACGGCCCAGCTCCATCAGCACATAGCGGCTGAAGTCGTGCGGGCTGGTCCACACCGCGCCGGCCGGGCGCGCCGGCACGATGGTGTAGTTGAGGTCCATGCGCGCCGGCTGGGTGCGGCCCTGCAGGTCGTCGCCATGCGGCTCGGCATGGTTGCCGCCCAGCGCCTTGGCGTAATCGAAGGTGGTGTTCAGCATGCCCAGGGGCTTGAAGAGGCGCTCGGCCATCAGCCGGTCGTAGGCGGCGCCCACCTCCTGGCCGGGCGCCAGCGCCGCCGCGGCGATATAGCCACCCGCCGCCACCATCAGATTGCTGTACTGGAACACCTCGCCAAACTGGCTGGTGGGCTTCATCACGCTGAGCTGCTCGAAGCTGGTGGTCGGCGCGGCGCGGCCGTCGCCGAACAGCCATTCCAGGTCCTGGCGCGGCAGGCCGGTGCAGGCGCACACCAGATGCTTGATCAGCACCTGCTTGGTCACCTCCGCGTCGCCCAGCCTGAAGCCCGGGTAGGCCTGGGCGGCGGGCTGATCCCAGCGCAGCTTGCCGGCATCCACCGCCTGGGCCAGCAGGGCGGTGGTCATGGCCTTGGTGTTGGAGGCCGCCATGAAGAGGGTGTGGGCGTCCACCGGCGTGGGCTTGCCGAGCTGGCGCACACCCAGGCCGCCCTCGAACACCACCTTGCTGCCATCGATCAGGCTGAAGCCCACGCCCGGGATGTCGAGCTGCTGCATGCCCTTGGCGACGAAGGCCTGCAGCGCGGCAATGCGCTCGGCATCCAGGGGCTTGGGCTTGCGGCCGGCAAAGCTCTCGCGCTCATAGCCCTTGGGGCGCAGGCTGGTGAGCATCTTGCCGATCGGGGCGCCACGCTTTTCCAGCGTGGCGTCGGCGGCCTCTAGGGTCACCACCACCCAGGCCGTGCCGGCGCGGCGCGCGATCGCCTGCACCGATAGGCGCTCGTTGGGCGAGGTTTCGTAGTCGAACACGCGCTGCTCCTCCCAGCCACTGCGCGGCGGGCGCGGCGTGGCCAGGCGCAGCGTGCGCTTGAAGCCGGGATGGGCCAGGGCCCAGGCCTGGGCCACCGCCTCCTCGGCGCTGTTGGCATGCGGCACATCGATGATGGCCAGCTGGGCGTCGCCCTCGGGCGCGGTGAGGCGCAGCAGGGCACCCTCGCGGCCGAGCGCGAAGCCATCCGCCGGCATGAAGGTATGGCCGGCCGAGGTGGTTTGCACGGCCGCGGCCGCGGCGGCGGCGGGCTCGGCGGCCTGCGCGGCGCCCAGCGGCGCCAGTGACAACAACAGGGCCAGGCCGGCGGCGGCCAGCTGGTTCAGGGGCTTGGGGGCGTTCAATTGGGCATCGGGTCGCATGGCTTCTCCTCAGGTGCGGCGCATGCTAGGTGGGCCCCCAAAGCCCGCCTATAGGTCATAGCCCTTGCCCCGGGCTGACGTGATCGCGCCAATTGACGTTTACGTAAACGTCAATCAGCCTCTAGAATCCGCCTACCTTTGCTGATAGAACCGGGCATTGCCGCTGCTTTGCCCGCTGGAGACACGCCATGACCGATTTGTCCGCCGAGTACAAGGCCCTCGCCGACTACCGCCCCACTCACAAGGTTCGTTTCGTGACGGCGGCCAGCCTGTTCGATGGCCATGACGCGGCGATCAACATCATGCGGCGCATCCTCCAGGGCATGGGCGCCGAGGTCATCCACCTGGGCCACAACCGCTCGGTGGACGAGGTCGTCACCGCCGCGCTGCAGGAAGACGCGCAGGGCATCGCCATCAGCTCCTACCAGGGCGGCCATGTCGAGTACTTCAAGTACATGGTGGAGCTGCTGAAGGCGCGCGGCGGCGAGCATATCCAGGTCTATGGCGGCGGCGGCGGCGTGATCGTGCCGGCCGAGATCCGCGATCTGGCCGAGCATGGCGTGCGCATCTTCAGCCCCGAGGACGGCCAGCGCATGGGCCTGGCCGGCATGATCGGCGAGATGGTGATGCGCTGCGACCAGGATCTCTCGGTGCACGCGCCCAAGCAGCTGGAAGCCATCCAGGGCCATGACGAAGCCGCCTGGCGCGCGCTGGCCCAGCTCATCACCGCGCTGGAGAACGGCAAGGCCGAGGCCGGCCTGGTGGCCGCGCTGCAGGCCGCCAGCAAGGACATCAAGACCCCCGTGCTGGGCATCACCGGCACCGGCGGCGCGGGCAAGTCCAGCCTCACCGACGAGCTGATCCGCCGCCTGCGCCTGGACCAGGGCGACAGCCTGCGCGTGGCGCTGATCTCGATCGACCCCTCGCGCCGCAAGAGCGGTGGCGCGCTCTTGGGCGACCGCATCCGCATGAATGCGATCGGCCCCTGGAACAAGCCGGCTGGTCAGACGGCGCTCAAGGATTCGGGCCAACGCGTCTTCATGCGCTCGCTGGCCACGCGCGACTTCGGCAGCGAGATCTCCAAGGCCCTGCCGGACGTGATCGCCGCGGCCAAGCTGGCGGGCTTCGACCTCATCGTGGTGGAGACCTCGGGCATCGGCCAGGGCGACGCCGCCATCGTGCCGCATGTGGACGTGCCCATGTATGTGATGACGCCCGAGTTCGGCGCCGCCAGCCAGCTCGAGAAGATCGACATGCTGGACTTCGCTGAGTTCGTGGCCATCAACAAGTTCGACCGCAAGGGTGCGCCCGATGCGCTGCGCGACGTGGCCAAGCAGGTGCAGCGCAACAAGGAGGCCTGGGGCAAGAAGCCGGACGAGATGCCGGTGTTCGGCACCATGGCCAGCCGCTTCAACGACGACGGCGTGACCGCGCTCTACCAGGCGCTCAAGGGCCGCCTGGCCGAGCTGGGCCTGCAGTTTGGCGAGGCCCGCCTGCCGCTGGTGCACACCCGCCACAGCACCAACCAGACCCCCATCGTGCCGGGCGCGCGCGTGCGCTACCTGGCCGAGATCTCCGACGCGCTGCGCGGCTACAAGAAGCGCGCGCGCCAGCAGGCCACGCTGGCGCGCGAGATCCAGCAGCTCTGGGGCAGCTCGCGCATGCTGCTGCAAGCCAACCCCGACAAGCACCGCGCCCGCGACGCGCTGAACGAGCTGGCGCAGGAACGCGAGGGCCAGCTCGACCCCGCGGCGCGCAAGCTGCTGGCCCAGTGGCCCGATATGCAGAAGGCCTATGCCGGCGACGAGTACGTGGTGAAGATCCGCGACAAGGAGATCCGCACCAGCCTGATCTCCACCAGCCTGTCCGGCACCAAGATCCGCAAGGTGGTGCTGCCGCATTACGAGGACCATGGCGAGCTGCTGAAGTGGCTGCTGCTGGAGAACGTGCCCGGCAGCTTCCCCTACACCGCCGGCGTGTTCGCCTTCAAGCGCGAGGGCGAGGATCCCACCCGCATGTTCGCCGGCGAGGGCGATGCCTTCCGCACCAACCGCCGCTTCAAGCTGGTGAGCGAGGGCATGGAGGCCAAGCGCCTCTCCACCGCCTTCGACTCGGTGACCCTGTATGGCAACGACCCCGACCCGCGCCCGGACATCTACGGCAAGGTGGGCAATTCCGGCGTCAGCATCGCGACCCTGGACGACATGAAGGTGCTGTACGACGGCTTCGACCTCTGCAGCCCCAGCACCTCGGTGTCGATGACCATCAACGGGCCGGCGCCCTCGATCCTGGCGATGTTCATGAACACCGCGATCGACCAGAACCTCGCCAAGTTCAAGGCCGACAACGGCCGCGAGCCCACCGCCGACGAGGCCGCCAAGATCAAGGACTGGGTGCTGGCGAATGTGCGCGGCACCGTGCAGGCCGACATCCTGAAGGAAGACCAGGGCCAGAACACCTGCATCTTCTCGACCGAGTTCTCGCTCAAGGTGATGGGCGACATCGCCGAGTACTTCGTGCACCACAATGTGCGCAACTTCTACTCGGTGTCGATCTCCGGCTATCACATCGCCGAGGCCGGTGCGAACCCGATCAGCCAGCTCGCGCTGACGCTCTCCAACGGCTTCACCTTCGTCGAAGCCTATCTGGCGCGCGGCATGCACATCGACGACTTCGCGCCCAACCTCAGCTTCTTCTTCAGCAACGGCATGGACCCCGAGTACACGGTGCTGGGCCGCGTGGCGCGCCGCATCTGGGCGGTGGCGATGCGCGACCGCTATGGCGCCAACGAGCGCAGCCAGAAGCTCAAGTACCACATCCAGACCTCGGGCCGCTCGCTGCACGCGCAGGAGATCCAGTTCAACGACATCCGCACCACGCTGCAGGCGCTGATCGCGGTGTACGACAACTGCAACTCGCTGCACACCAATGCCTTCGACGAGGCCATCACCACGCCGACCGAAGAAAGCGTGCGCCGCGCCATGGCGATCCAGCTCATCATCAACCGCGAGTGGGGCCTGGCCAAGAACGAGAATCCCTCACAGGGCGCCTTCATCATCGACGAGCTCACCGAGCTAGTGGAAGAGGCGGTGCTGGCCGAGTTCGAGAAGATCGCCGAGCGCGGCGGCGTGCTGGGTGCGATGGAGACCGGCTTCCAGCGCAGCAAGATCCAGGAAGAGAGCATGCATTACGAGATGCTCAAGCACACCGGCGAGTACCCCATCATCGGCGTCAACACCTTCCGCAACCCGCATGGCGACACCGTGCCCGAGACCATCGAGCTGGCGCGCTCCACCGACGACGAGAAGCAGAGCCAGCTGCAGCGCCTGCACGACTTCCATGAGCGCCATGCCGGCGCCAGCGCCGCGATGCTGCAGCGCCTGCAGCAGGCCGTGATCGCGAACCAGAACGTGTTCGAGGTGCTGATGGACGCGGTGCGCGTCTGCTCGCTGGGCCAGATCACCTCGGCGCTGTTCGAGGTGGGCGGGCAGTACCGCCGCAGCATGTAAGCAGGTGGCGAGGCAGGGGGCTCGCGGACTCAGCCGCCTTCGAGCGCCTGCCCGTCGCGGATCCAGGCCTCGATGCCGCCTCGCAGCACGCGCGCCCGACGGCCTTGCTGGCGCAGCCAGACGGCGGCGCGCACGGCCGAGGCGTCCTGAGGGCAGGCGCAGTAGGTAAAGAACTCGGCCGTCGCCGGCCATTGGGCCAGGTCGGTTTGCTGCAGCCGGCCCAGATCGAGCGGGCGCGCGCCCGGGATGCGACCGGGCGCCGGCATGCCGGGCAAGCTGGCACGCACATCCAGCACCACGATGTCGGGCCCTTGCGCCAGCAGGGCCGCCAGCGCGGCCGCGTCGATGCGCTCGAAGCGCAGCAGCTCGCGCCGGTTGCGCCAGCGCCGCCAGAGCCGCCAGGCCAAGTAGGCCAGCAGCAGGGCCAAGACGCCCCAGAGCGCGGCGCTGCCGAGCTCGCCGAGCCCGGCCAGGAGGCGCTCGATCTGGCGGCTGAAAAGCCAACCCACGCCTATGCCCGTGGCCGACCACAGCAGGGAACCGGCCAGATTGAAAAGCATGAAGCTGCGCAAGGGCATGCCGAGGGCGCCGGCCAGCGGCGGCGCCAGCACCGACAGCCCCGGCACGAACTTGGCGATCAGCAGCGTGCGCGCGCCGCGCCGCGCAAAGCTCGCCTCGTTCTGGCGCACGCAACTGTCGGGCGAGATCGAGATACGGCAGAGCGTCGACAGCACGCGCCGCCCGAGCCGGCGCCCGGCATAAAACCACAGCGTGTTGGCCAGCATCGCCGCCAGCGTGGCCAGCAGCAGGGACTGCAGCGCAAAACCGGCATTCGCCACCGCCTGCGCGCCGGCCAGCATGAGCAGGGGCGTGGACGGCAAGGGTGCACCGATCTGTTCGAGAAAGACCCCGATAGCGACGGCCAGCAGGCCATGCTGCGACAACAAAGCGGCGAGTTCCTGCATGACGGGAGTCAGGATAGCAGCGCCGCACCGAAGGCCCTGCGACTCGCGGTCGGAGCGAAATTGGCGTAAAACGGAACCGTCGCCACGAAGGAGGCCGCCATGAACTGGAACACCGGACTGCTACCCATCGAAGCGCAGATGGACATCCCGCCGGAGGGGCCGGGCGAACGCCCCGCGGAGCCGCCCAGCGCCCTGCCCGAGCAGGCCCTGCTGATCGACGTGCGCTCCTATGCCGAGTACATGCAAGGCCATCTGCCGGGTGCGCATTGCCTGCCGCTGCCCAAGCTCGACGTCATGATCCACGAGCTGGCGCCGGACCCGCAGACGCCGCTGATCGTCTACTGCGCCAGCGGCGCCCGCGCCGAGCTGGCGCTGGGCCAGCTGCGGCGCCTGGGCTATCGCCAGGCCCACTACGGCGGAGCGGCGATGGCCCTGGCCAAACAGCTGCGGCTGCCGCTGAGCGCGGGCATGTAGGCTCGCGCGCCGCGCTCAGGCACAGCCGCACTCGAGCAGCTGCGCGTCCCGCATCGAGCCGGGCGCGCTGCCGGTGGCCAGCGGGTGGCCGTCGCGGCGCCAGAAGTCCAGGCCGCCCAGCATCTCCTTGACCGAAAAACCCAGGGCGGCGAGCTTGTAGGCGCCCTTGGTCGAGCCGTTGCAACCGATGCCGTCGCAATAGGTCACATAGGTCTTGGTGCGGTCCAGGCCCGCGGTGGAGGCGGCGTCCATCCGGCGATGCGGCAGGCTCAGCGCGCCCGGCACATGGCCGGCGGCGTACAGGGCCTCGGCGCGCGTATCGATCACCACGATGTCGGCCAGGCCGGCGCGCAGATCCTCGGCCACGTCCCAGGCATCGGCGTGGTATTGCAGCTTGGCCAACAAGAAGGCGGCGCTCTCGGCGGGGCTGGGGGCGGGGTGGGCAAGCACGGCGGACGGGGCGGCAGGCATGGTCGGGCTCCTTGATCGGTGGCTGTTGCTAGGTGTCGTTGCGCCAGTGTCTTCCCGGATGGCCTTAGCATTGATACCAATTCATCCACATCCATAAGACCAATGAGCAAGCCGCGCCTGTGGTTGCAGCTGTTTGAACGCCAGGCCGGCCAGGGCCTGGGCCGGCGCGAACAGCTCTGTGCCAGCCTGCGCGCGGCCATGCGCGCGGGCGAACTGGGGCTGGACGAGCGCCTGCCCGCCAGCCGGGTGCTGGCGGCCGATCTGGGGCTGTCGCGCGTCACCGTCGAGGCCGCCTACGGGCAGCTCGAGGCCGAGGGCTATCTGAAGCGTGCGGTCGGGCGCGGCAGCTTTGTGGCGGTCTCGCTGGCGCGCGCGTCGCAGCGCAAGCAGGCGCCCGCGCCGGCCCTGGGCCCGGGGCTGTCGCGGCGCGGCCGGCGCGTGGCCGAGGGCGGCGGCTGCATGGACCCGCTGCGGCCGCTGCCCTTCGCCGCCGGCAGCCCCGATCTGCGCGCCTTTCCCATCGCCCTGTGGCGGCAGCTGAGCAACAAGCGGCTGCGCGCCGAGCCCGGCCTGCTGGGCTATGGCGACCCGCAGGGCCACGAGGGCCTGCGCGCCGCCATCGCCGACCATCTGAACCAGTCACGCGGCCTGCGCTGCCGCGCCGAGCAGGTGCTGGTGCTCACCAGCTCGCAGCAGGCCCTGCAGCTGCTGGCCGGCATGCTGCTGGACGAGGGCGACACGCTCTGGATGGAAGAACCCGGCTACCGCGGCGCACGCACCGCCTTCGCCGCCGCCGGCGCCGCCGTGCTGCCGGTGCCGGTGGATGAGCAGGGGCTGCGGCCCGATGCCGCGCTGCCGGCGCCGCGCCTGATCTACCTGACGCCCTCGCACCAATACCCCTGCGGCATGGCGCTGAGCCTGCCGCGGCGCCTCGCCCTGCTGGCGCTGGCGCGGCGCGAAAACGCCTGGATCGTCGAGGACGACTACGACAGCGAATTCCACTACGAGGGCCGGCCCACGCCCGCGCTGCAGGGGCTGGACGAGCATGGCCGGGTGATCTACCTGGGCACCTTCTCCAAGGCCTTGTTCCCCTCGCTGCGCCTGGCCTATATGGTGCTGCCCGAGGCCCTGGTGGCGCCGCTGGTGACGGCGCGCAACATCCACGACGGCCACAGCGCCCAGCTGGCCCAGGCCGTCACCGCCGACTTCATCCGCCAGGGCCATCTGGCCGCGCATCTGCGCCTGATGCGCCAGCTCTACCGCCAGCGCCGCGAGCGGCTGCTGCAGGCCTGCCAGCAACACCTGACCCCCTGGCTGCGCCCCCAGCCCAGCGCCGGCGGCCTGCAGCTGGCAGCCCTGCTGCCCGCCGGCGAGGAAGCGCGCTGGACGCGCGCCGCCGCCGCGTTGGGCGTGCTGACGCCCAGCCTGCGCGCCCTCTATGCCGGGCCGGCCACGCAGGACGGCTGGCTGCTCGGGTACGCGGCGCTGACGCCGGATGAGATCATCGCTGCCGTACGGCAATTGGCCCGCATCCGCCCTGTATGACCATCACCCTCTACCACTGCCTCAGCGCGCGCTCCTTCCGCCCCTTGTGGGCGCTGGAAGAACTGGGCCTGCGCTACGAGCTCAAGCTGCTGCCCTTCCCGCCGCGCGCGCACCACAAGCCCTTCTTCGAGCAGAACCCGCTGGGCACCGTGCCCCTGCTGGTGGATGGCGCCACGCGCATCAGCGAATCGGCCGCCAGCTGCCAGTACCTGGCGGCAAGACATGACCCCGGCGGCCTCGACGTGAGCCCCGGCGAACCCGACTATGGCGCCTACCTCAACTACCTGCACTTCGGCGAGGCCACGCTGACCTTCCCGCAGACCCTGGTGCTGCGCTACCGCTTCTTCGAGCCGCCCGAGCGCCGCCAGCCGCAGGTGGCCGACGACTACGCCAAATGGTTTCTGGCGCGCCTGCGCACGCTGGAGCCGCGCCTGGCCGAGCAGGAGCATCTCTGTGCCGGGCGCTTCAGCGCCGCCGACATCTCGGTCGGCTACGCGCTGCTGCTGGCCCAGCATCTGGGCATGGCCGAGCAGTTCACGCCGATGGTGGCGGCCTACTGGCAACGCCTGCAGGCGCGCCCGGCCTACCAGCGCGCCCAGGCGCTGCAGTTCGAGGCCGCTGCGGCGCAGGGCGTGCCGCTGATTGCGGCGCCGGATCTCCGGCCCTGACATGGCTTTGGGCAGGGTCATCAGCGCTGCGCCATACTGCGGCGCTTCAACTGCCACCGAGCGCCCGCCATGAAACACTGGATCCTGCCCCTGCTCACCTCAGCGCTGCTGGCCGCCGCCCCCGCCCATGCGGACGAGGCCCAGGACGCCGCATTGAAGGCCGCCATTGCGGCGCCGCACCGCACCCCCGCCAACGTGGCCCGCGACGGCTGGCGCCATCCCTACGAGACGCTCAGCTTCTTCGGCCTCAAGCCCACGCAGACGGTGGTCGAGCTCACGCCGGGCGGCGGCTGGTACACCGAGATCCTGGCACCCTATCTGCGCGAGCGCGGCCAGCTGATCCTGGGCGCTGACGATCCCGCCTCCAGCAGTGCCTACTCGCAACGCAGCGCCGCGCGCCTGCAGCAAAAGCTGGCCGCCCTGCCCTCGGTATACGACAAGGTCCAGGTCGGGGTGTTCGACGCCGAGGCCGGCAAGCTGCAATACGCCAAGCCCGGCAGCGCCGATCTGGTGCTGACCTTCCGCAATGCCCACAACTGGGCCGCGCTGGGCGAGGCGCAGACGCAGGCGGTCTTCAAGAGCGCCTTCGACGCGCTCAAGCCGGGCGGCGTGCTGGGCCTGGTGGACCACCGCCTGCCGGCCGATCGCGTGCAGGATGCCAAGGCCAGCAGCGGTTATCTGCACCAGGCCTGGGTGGTGCGCATGGCCGAGAGCGCCGGCTTCAAGCTGCTGGCCAGCTCGGAGATCAACGCCAACCCGAAGGACAAGGCCGATCACCCGAACGGCGTCTGGGCCCTGCCGCCCACCTATGCCAACAAGGACCAGGAGCGTGCGCGTTATGAGGCTATCGGCGAGAGCGACCGCATGACGCTGAAATTCGCCAAGCCCTGAGCCTAAGAACGTGTTTGCGATCCCGTCATGGTGCCCGTAAACACGCTCTAAGATGCGGCCATGCATGCCATGCCGCCTCGCTGCGCCGCCGCGTTGATTGCGCTGAGCCTGGCCGCCGCCGGCGCGCAGGCGGGCTGCGCCAAGGCCTACACGGTGGGCGTCTCGGCGCTGGGTTACAGCGCCTTCCTGCACGACAAGCAATGGCGCGGCGTGGTGCCCGATCTGGTGCAGGCGCTGGAGGTGCGCAGCGGCTGTCGCCTCGTGCTGGAAGCGCGCCCGCGGGCGCGCGTGATGCTGGAGTTCGGCCGCGGCGCGCTCGACATCATCACCTCCTCGCAGCCCACGCCCGAGCGCGACCAGATCGGCCAATACCTGCCCTATGCCTATACCGAGCTGGACCTGGTGGTGGGCGCCGGCCTGCGCCAGCAGATCCGCTCGGCGGCGGACTTCATGGCGCTGGAGGGCCCGACGCTGGGCCTGGTGCGCGGCATCTTCATGGGCGCCGAGCTGGAGGCCTGGGCCGCCGCCCTGCAGCTGGCCAAACGGGTGGAATGGGCGGCCGACTTCGAGAACCTCGCCACGCGCCTGAACGCCGGCCGCATCCAGGCCGCCATCGTGCCCTCGGCCATCCACGCCAAGCTGTTTGCCGAGGGCCAGATGCAGGCGGGCAGCTATGTGGTGGACCTGCCCGAGGCCGAGCCGGTGCCCATCGGTCTCTACCTGAACCGCCAGACCGTCAGCGAGGCCGACCAGCAGCTGCTGCAGCATCATCTGCAGCAGCTCGTGGGCGAAGGCCAGGTGGAGCAGATCTACACGCGCTACCTCGGCCCGGCGCTGACGCAGCGCCTCTTCAAGCTGCGCACGCGCCCGAAACCCTGAGCCGGCTTGTTTGAGTTGGCGCAGACACCGCGCCGCCCTGCATGCTTCAATGCCACCGGGAGGCCCCCGCCATGCCAGATCCGCAAGCAGATGCCCGCCAGGCCGCGCTGGAGCTGTACGAACGCCGCGCCGGCCGTTACGACCTGGAGCTGGCCGCCTTCGGCGCGCTGCGCCAGGAGGCGGTGCAGGCTCTGCGGCTGCAGCCCGGCGAGACCGTGCTGGACCTGGGTTGCGGCACCGGCCTGAGCCTGCCGGCGCTGCGCGCCGGCGTGGGCGCGCGCGGCCTGGTGCTGGGCGTGGAGCAAAGCCCGGCCATGCTGGCGCAGGCGCAGGCACGCGTGAAGGCGGGCCATTGGCGCAATGTGCGGCTGCAGGGCTGCGCGGTGGCACAGGCGCGCCTGCCGCGCCAGGCCGATGCCGCGCTGTTCTTCTTCACCCACGACATCCAGCAGCAGGAGGCGGCGCTGGCGCGCGTCTGCGGCCATCTGCGGCCGGGCGCGCGCGTGGTGGCGGTGGGGCTCAGCTGGGCGCCGCCCTGGCTGGCCATCAGCAATCTGTTCGTGCTGGGCGCGGCGCTCTACTCGATCCGCGCGCCCGGCTATCTCACCAGTCTGGGCCAGCCCTGGCGGCTGCTGGCGGCAAGGCTCGCGAGCCACCGCGTCGAGAAGCGCTGGCTGGACAGCATCTACCTGCTGCAGGGCCAAGCCTAGGGCACGATCGCCAGGAACAGGAACACCGCGAACACCACCAGGTGCACGGCGCCCTGCAGCACGGTGGCGCGGCCGCCGCCCAGGGTCAGCGTGCCCACCACGAAGCTCAGCGCCAGCAGCACCATATTGGTGGGCGTCAGCCCCAGCTGCAGGGGCTGGGGCAGGAACAGCGAGAGCACCGCCACCGCCGGGATGGTCAGGCCGATGCTGGCCAGGCCCGAGCCCAGCGCCAGGTTGATGCTGGTCTGCAGCCGGTTGTGCAGGGCCGCACGCACCGCCGCCACCGTCTCGGGCAGCAGCACCAGCATCGCCACGATCACGCCCACCAGCGAGGTGGGTGCGCCGGCCGCGTGCACCAACGCCTCGATGCTGGGCGCCAGCAGCTTGGCCAGGCCCACCACCCCCACCAGGCACAGCAGCAGCAGGCCCAGGCTGAGCCAGGCCACCGCGCTGCTGGGCGGCTCGGCATGGGCCTCGGCGTCGGCGCCGCTCTCGGGCAGGAAGTAGTCGCGGTGGCGCACCGTCTGCACAAACACGAAGGCGCCGTACAGCACCAGCGAGACCACGCCCGCGAACATCAGCTGCGCGCGCGAGAAGGTGGGCCCGGCGCTGCTGGTGGTGAAGGTGGGCAGCACCAGGGTCAGGGTGGCCAGCGCGGCCAGCACCGCCAGCGTCGGGCTGGTGCCCTGCACCCGGAAAGCCAGTTCGCGGTAGCGCCAGCCACCGGCCAGGATGCACAGGCCCAGCACGCCGTTGCAGACGATCATGATGGCCGAGAACACGGTGTCGCGCGCCAGGCCGCTGGCCGCGGGGCCGCCGGCCAGCATCAGCGAGACGATCAGCGCCACCTCGATGACGGTCACCGCCACCGCCAGCACCAGCGAGCCATAGGGTTCGCCGACGCGGTGCGCCACCACCTCGGCATGGTGCACCGCGGCCAGCACGGCGGCGATCAGCAGCGCGGCCACCAGCGCCAGCAGGGCCGTGCCCAGCGTAGCCGTGCCCAGCCCGGCCAGGGCGAGGGCGGCGGTCAAGGGAGCGGCCAGGGTCCAGAGCGGCAGCGCGGCCGGCAAGCGGGAAAGAAGCGAGGGCTTGGGCATGGGCATGGCGGCGAGCATAGCTTGCGGCTAGCATGATGACCTCCCATGCCACCTACCGATCCGCGCATCGACGCCTATATCGAGCGGGCCGCGGCCTTCGCCCAGCCCCTGCTGGCCGACTGGCGCGCCCTCGTGCACCAGGGCTGTCCCGAGGTCGAGGAGACCATCAAATGGGGCATGCCGCATTTCGTGCACCGCGGCAAGATCCTCGCCAATATGGCGGCCTTCAAGGCGCATTGCAGCTTCGGCTTCTGGCATGGCGAGGCGGTGGCGCAGCAGGGCAAGAGCGGCGAGGCGATGGGCCAGCTGGGGCGCGTCACTGGCGCGCAAGACCTGCCCCCGCGCGCCGAGCTGGCGGCGATGGTGGCGCGCGCCCGCGCGCTCATCGAGGCCGGCGTGAAGCCGGCGCGCGCGGCCCGCCCGGCCGCGAAGAAGCCGGCCCCCGAACTGCCGGCGGAGCTGGCCGCCGCGCTGGCCGGCGATGCCGGCGCCCGGGCCTTCTTCAGCACCCTGGCGCCCAGCCATCAGCGCGAGTATGTGGACTGGATCGGCGAGGCCAAGCGGCCGGAGACACGCGCCAAGCGCCTGGCCCAGACGCTGCAATGGCTGGCCGAGGGCAAGCGGCGCAACTGGAAATACGAGAACTGCTAGGGCCGCTTTCAGGGCCGTCTTGGCGGCGGGCGCCACAGGTCCAGCACCGGCGAGGGCGGCGTCACCGAGGCGTCGTAGGGGTGCGAGCGCTGGCCGTTGATGGAGGCGATGATGCGGCGCACATAGAGCCGCGTCTCGGCATACGGCGGCACGCCGCGGTAGCGCTCCACCGCGCGCTCGCCGGCGTTGTAGGCCGCCAGCGCCAGCGTCAGGTCGCCCTCGAAATAGGCCAGCAGCCAGCGCAAATAGGCCATGCCGCCGCGGATGTTCTGCACCGGGTCGGTGATGCGGCCGACCTTGAAGCGCGCCGCCGTGTCCGGGATCAGCTGCATCAGGCCCTGCGCCCCCTTGGGCGAGGCGGCGAGCGGGTCGAAGTTGGACTCGGTGGCCATCACCGCCAGCACCAGGTGCGGCGCCAGCTTGTAGTCGGGCGCCACCAGCTTGACGAAGTTGACGATGATCTCGGGCGCGTTCTTGGGCGGCGGCGGCGGTGGCGGCAGCGCCCAGGTGCCGGGCTTGCCGCCCTTGGGCGCGGCCACGACGATGGGCTGCGGATCGGTGTCGGGCGGGCGCAGGCATTCGGGCGGCGCGCCGCGCGGCTCGCCCATCGATGCCGCCATGTTCTTGGCCTGCTCCAGCCCCTGCTCGGCCGCGGCGTTGAAGAGGTGTGCGGCCTGGGCATCGTCGCGCGCGATGCCGCGCGCATGCACCAGCATCCAGGCCAGGTTGTACTGCGCCACCGGGTCGCCATAGCGGGCCGCGCGGCAGTAGAGCTGGGCCGCGGCCACCGGGTCGCGCGGCACGCCGTCGCCATGCTCCAGCGCCTCGCCCTCCTGGCGCCAGCGCTCCACCTGGGCCGGCACCACCGGCCCGCGCTCGGGCGGCGGGGTGCTGGGGCGCGGCAGGTTCTCCAGGCTCAGGCCGGGGATCTGGGCACAGGTGTTGCCCATCAGCAGGGCAAGCAGAACGGGGGCGAAGCGCATCGCGCGGCAGTGTAGCGGGCGCCTCGTGTTCACAGACCCTGATCGGAGCCGCGCCGCCACACCGCGGCAAACGCCAGCAGCTTGTGCCTGAGGCTCAGGCGCTCGTCCGAGAGCGCATCCAGGAAATCCGAGAGCCGCTTGGACTTGACCATGGTGTAGACGGTGAGCGCGATCGTCACCCCCAGGGTCAGCATGAACCAGCCCAGACGCTCGAGCAGCGGCGCGTCCGCCTCGGCAAGCAGGTTCATGCCCAGAAAGCCGGTGGTGATGGTGCCCACCAGGCCGAAGATCGTCACCACCGTGAGCCGCACCACCGTGTTGGCCTGGCGGCGGATGCTGTCGGTCTCGAGGTAGGCGCTCATGTCGCCGATGCGCTCCTTCACCTCGGTGTACAGCGCGTCGGTCTCCAGATGGCGGGCGCAGAGCCGGAACAGCGCGCGCGCCTGCGCCTGCTCGGCCACCTCATGGAACCAGTAGCGGTGCGTGAAGCGCAGAAAGCCCTCGAAGCAGCTGCGGATGGCGCGCTTGAAGCGGCGCACATTGTCGGGGTCCTGCACGTTCAGGCGGCGCAGCGCCTCCACCAGCCGGTCGGAGAACATCAGCAGCGCCGCCTTCTGGAAATGCGCCAGCAGAAAGATCAGGAAATGCTGGTGGCGGAACTGCGCCAGCACGCCGCGGTCGCGGCAGGCGTAGAAGGCGGCGTCGGCGCGGCCCAGCACCACCAGGGCATGGCCGCAGCACAGATAACGCGTGTGTGGCGCGGCACCACCGGCGGCCCAGAAGCGGTCGTAGCAATAGCGCTGCTCGAAGTCCTGCAGGTGCTGCTCGCCATAGGGCAGGCCACCCTCGCCCGCCCCCGCCACCAGGCCCAGGCGCACGAAATCGCTGCGGCTCAGCGCGCCGGGATCGTCCAGCGCCAGATAGGCCATCACCGGCATGCGGTAGTACTCGATCTGGCGGTAGCGCAGCAGCCCCTCATGCCCGGCCTGCCCGGCCTGTCCGGACGCCTCGCCATGCTCGCTCACCAGCGGGCGCAGCACGAAGTCCCAGTGCGCAGCGATGCGCGGCGCGCGGTGCGCCTGCACATGCGAGATGAAGCGCTCGCGCTCGCGCGTGTCGGAGCGCGCCAGCACCGCGTCGCCCTCGCCCAGCCATTCGGCAGCGGCCAGGCAATGCAGGGGCTGGCCCTGCGCGTCCCAGCCCGAGGGGTAGGCGCGGCCCAGGCGGTAGAGCAGCTCCTGCACCTGGTGCAGCGGCAGGTCGGTGGCGGCCAGCTCGACATTGAGCATCACCACGTCCACGTCGAAGAAGAAGTAGAGATCCACATGCACCAGCTCCAGGCGCAGCGGCGCATCCTGGGGCCGCAGCCAGGCGCGCAACGCGCGGATGTCGTGGCGCCGGAACACCTTCGTGCCCGACTCGCCGAGCGCATCGCCGGCGCCCTGGCTGGAGCGGCCCTCGCCGTAGAGCACGCGCTGCACATAGGGCAGAAAGGTCACGAACTCCTGGTAATGGCGCTCGTGAAAGGCGCCGGGCTCGCCGGTGTACTCGTCCTGCACCTCGCGCCAGGGGCAATCGTGGCCGGGGCCGTGCAGCAGCTCCCAGGGCCGGCGCGGCGCGCCCGGGCTGTCACCCACCGGCATCAGGCGCAGCGGCCAGAGCAGGATCTGATGCAGGCGCTGGACATGCACGGCGGCTGGGCTCATGGCGGCGATGATGCGCCCGCCACGGCCGCGGTCAAGCCCCCGGTGTCAGGTCTTGCCGAGCAGCTGGCTCAGCCAGGCGCGAGTCTCGGCCGGGTCGATCACCGCATCGATCTCCAGCATCTCGGCCATGTGCAGGGCGCGGCCGCGCTCCACCTGCTGGGCCAGCACGCGCTCGAACAAGGCCTCGCGCTCGGCCCCCTCGGGCAGGGCCTGCAGCTCCTTGCGGTAGCCCAGCCGCACCGCGCCCTCCAGGCCCATGGCGCCGAACTCGGCGCTGGGCCAGGCCAGGCTGGCCAGCGGCCGGTGCAGGCTGCCGCCGGCCAGGGCCATCGCGCCCAGGCCATAGGCGCGCCGCAGCACCACCGAGACCAGCGGCACGTCGAGCGCCGCGGCGGCCTGGAACAGCTCGCCCACATCGCGCAGCTGGCCGCTGGCCTCGGCCTCGGGGCCCACCATGAAGCCGGGGCAATCGATCAACGCCACCAGGGGCAGGCCCTGGCGCTGGCACAGGCGCAGAAAGCGCGCCAGCTTGCGCGCGGCCGCACCATCCACCGCGCCGCCGAGCTGGCTGCAGTCGCTGGCGATCACGCCCACCGGCCGCCCGTCCAGCCGGGCCGCGGCGGTGCGCACGCTGGCGCCATGGCCGGCGCCCAGCTCGATCAGGCTGGCGCGGTCGAACAGGGTCTCGAGAATGGGCCGGATGGCATAGCCGCGCACGCGGTTCTCCGGCACCGCCACGCGCAGCGCCAGCTGGTCGGCGGCCGCACCCACCTGCGCCGGCAGCGCCCGGCCCTGCAGCCAACCCAGCAGTTGGCGCGCGCACGCGGCCGCCTCGGCCTCGTCGGCCACCAGCAGGTCCAGCGCGCCGGCCGCGGCCAGCTGCGGCGCCGGGCCCACCTGCTCGGGCGCGTAGCGGCCCAGGCCGCCGCCCTCGATCATGGCCGGGCCGCCCAGGCCGATATTGGCACTGCGTGTGGCCAGCAGCAGATCGCAGCAGGCCAGCAGCGCCGCATTGCCGGCAAAGCAGCGCCCGGCCGCGATGCCGATCAGCGGCACCTGGCCGGCCAGGCGCGCGAAGCTGGCGAAGGTGGGCACATGCAGGCCGGCGACGACGGGCATGTCGGTATCGCCGGGCCGGCCGCCGCCGCCCTCGGCGAACAGCACCACCGGCAGGCGGCGCTCGGCGGCGATCTGCAGCATGCGGTCGGTCTTCTGATGGTTGCGCAGGCCCTGGGTGCCGGCCAGCACGGTGGCGTCGTAGGCCAGCACCACCAGGGGCCGGCCCTGCACCTCGGCCAGGCCGGTGACGATGCCATCGGCCGGGGTCTGGGCGCGCAGCTCGTGCACCGGGCGGCGCGCGGTCTGGGCCGCGAAGGCCAGGCCGCCGTATTCGCGCAGGCTGCCGGGGTCGCACAGCGCCGCCAGGTTCTCGCGCGCGCTGCGCAGGCCCTGGGCATGGCGGCGCGCGATGGCCTCGGGGCGGGCGGCGTCGGCCAGCAAGGCCTCGCGCTCGCGCCAGGCCTGCAGGTCGGCGCGCGGGCCGGCCATCGCGGGCGCGCCGACGCCAGCGGCTTCAGTGGCTTCAGTGGCTTCAGTGGCTTCAGTGGCTTCAGCGGTGTCAGCGGCGGCCGGCTGTGCCTGCGCGCGCCAACGCAGCAGCGGCTCGCCCTCGCGCACCCAGTCGCCCGCGGCCACCAGCCATTCCAGCAGCTCCAGATCCGCCGGGGCCGGCAGCTCGTGCTCCATCTTCATGGCCTCCAGCACCAGCAGGGGCTGGCCCTTGGCGAGGGCCTGGCCGGGCGCGGCCAGGCAGGCCAGCACTTGCGCCGTCATCGGCGCCTCAAGCGTTTGTTTGGGCATGGCGCAATCTAGCCCGGGCCGGCGCGGCGCGCTGCCGCGCAGATGACAGCGTCAGAAGCGGTAGCTGCCCTCGACATACCAGGAGCGCCCGGCCAGCGGCAGGTCGCCGGGGAGATTGATGGCTGACTGGCTGGGCTCGCGCGGCTTGGCGTCGAAGGCATTGCGCAGGGCCAGCGCCCAGCCCGGGCCGCGCTGCTCGCCGCCGTGGCGCAACTGCAGATCCAGGGTGCGGTAATCGGCCACCGGGGGCCGCGCATCGCCAGCGGCGCGCGCGCGGCCGCCCACCGCATTGAACTGGGCCCCCAGCAGCGCCTCGCCCGTCAGGCGCCAGTCGGCGCGCACGAACAGATGGTGGTGCGGGGCATAGCCGGCGTCCGTGCCCGTGGCCACGTCGAGGGTGTGCTGCAGGGAGAGCTGCGCCGTCAGCTGCAGCTGCCGCAAGGCCTGCCAATGCGCTTCCATCTCCAGGCCCTGGCCGCGCAGGCGGCCCTGGTTCTGGTAGCTGGCGCCGGTGGCCGGCGCCGGATTGGGCACCACGCGCACCTGGTCGCGCATATCGAAGCGGTAGACGTTGAGCTTGAGCTGCAGCGTGCTGTGGGCCTGCCATTCCAGCGCCAACTCATGCGTGGCGATGCGTTCGGGCTTGAGCTGCGGATTGCCGGTGGCCACCGGATTGACGGTGTACTGCTCGTTGAAGCCGGGGGCGCGGAAGGCCTGGCCGTGCAGCAGCTTGACGGTGAGGTTGTAGGCGGCATCCCAGACCAGCGCGAGGCGCGGGTTGACGGTGCTGCCGAGGTCCGAGTAGTGGTCATCCCGCAGGCCCAGGGTCAGCGCCCAATCGGGCGCCAGCTGCCATTCGTCCTGCACGAAGACGAACAGATTGCGCCGCCGCGAGGGCGGGATATGCGGCTGGATCGCGCTGTACTCGATCACCGGGCCGGTCGGGATGGGCACGCCGGTGGGGCTCAGGAGAAAGTTCTTGTAGGTGCGCGAGGCAAACAGATTGATGTCTTCATGGCCCAGCCCGACGCGCAGCACATGGCCTTGCCAGCCCGTATAGCCGGCATGAGCCGAGAGGCGGGTCTGCCGGTCCCAGCGCCAGGGCCCGCCGATCATGCCGTCAGGGAACAGATTGGGGCCGATGCGCGTGCCGGGCGGGAACAGCATCAGGCCCACCGGCGACTCCTCGGTGTAGCGGGTGTGGCTGAGGCTGGCGCCCAGCTGCCAGTCGCGGTCCGGACTGGTGCTGGCCCAACCCAGCTCGAGGATGCTGCGGCGCGAATTGGTATAGCTGTCGGGGTCCAGGGCCGCGTTCACGCCGGCGCCGGTAGCGATGCGCGGCCGCCATTGCTGGCTGCTGTTGAGATGCCAGTCGCCCCAGTTCAGCTTCAGGCCCAGGTCGAGGTCGCGGTGGAAGGTGTTGACAGGCCCGGGGGCACGGCTCGCATGGGTGCCGAAGAGTTTGTCCAGCCGGGTCGCGGCATCGGCGGTGATGAGTTCACGCTGGCCGTCGCTGCGCCCGGCATGGGCGTAGGCCACCAGTTGCAGCGGGCCGACGCTGCCGCCATGCTGCGCCCAGGCCTCGCGGCTGCCGAAGGCGCCCAGGCGCACACCGGCCGCGCTGCCCCCGATGTCGGCCGCGCTCTTGGTCACCACATTGATCACGCCCGAGAAGGCGTCGGCACCATAGAGCGCCGAGCCGGGGCCGCGTATCACCTCGATGCGCGCCACGTACTCGAGCGCCAGGCCCGACCATTGCGAACCCTTGTCGCCGCTGTAGGCACCCTTCATCGGCACGCCGTCCAGCAGCAGCAGCACATGCGGGTTGGTGGAGAGCGCACTGAAGATGCCGCGCACGGCATAGATCGACGAATAGTTGATCGCGTTGACCGAGACATGCACGCCCGGCACCGACTCGAGCACCTGGTCGAGGCTGGTGGCTCCCATGGCCGCGATATCGGCCGCGGTGATGACGCTGGCCACCGCGGGCGCGCGGCGCAGCGGCTGGCTGCTGCCGGTGGCGATGCTGATGGTGACGGCCTCGTCATAGGCCAGCGCCAGCTCCTCATCCCGCTGCTGCGCCTGCGCAGTGGCCACCCAAAGGGCCAGCAGCGCAAGGCCATGATTTCGCCGCATCGGCCCTCCCGGCATCGTTGATGCGCCATCCTAAGCCAAGCGGGCCGCCGTGCCATCCCTGCCATGCCCCTGGGTCGACCCCAGCATGAGCACTCATATATTAATCATATACTTCAATTCGAAACAACCTTTGACGAGGCCCGCCCGCCATGAGTACGCCGCTGTTTTCCGACTGGCACCATGAGCCGCCCGCGCATTGGCAGCAGTTGCAGACGCTGGACATGCACACCGGCGGCGAGCCGCTGCGCGTGATCACCGCCGGCCTGCCCGAGCTGCCGGGCGCCAGCGTGCTGGACAAGCGCCGCTATTTCAGCCGCGAGCTCGACCATCTGCGCCGCGCCCTGATGTGGGAGCCGCGCGGCCATGCCGATATGTATGGCGCGGTGCTGACGCGCTCGCAGAGCGCCGACTTCGACGTGTTCTTCCTGCACAACGAGGGCTACAGCACCATGTGCGGCCACGCCATCATTGCGCTCACCAAGCTGGTGCTGGAGACCGGCCTGCACCGCGGCGCGCCGGATGCGCAGGGCCTGCACCGCATCAGCTTCCAGGTGCCGGCCGGCCGCGTCGAGGCGAGCGCCCGCCTGGTGGACGGCCTGGCGCAGCAGATCCGCTTCATCAACGTGCCCTCCTTCGTCTATCTGGCCGGGCAGCGCGTCGAGGTCGAGGGCCTGGGCGCGGTGCGCTTCGACATCGCCTATGGCGGCGCCTTCTACGCGCTGGTGGAGGCGGCACCGCTGGGCCTGCAGCTGCTGCCGGAGCAGCAGAGCCGGCTGATCGACGCCGGCCGCCGCATCAAGCAGGCGGTGATGGCGGCGCTGCCGATACAGCACCCCTTCGAGCCCGAGCTGGGCTTTCTCTACGGCACCATCTTCACCGGCCCGGCACAGCAGCCGGCCCACCACAGCCGCAATGTCTGCATCTTTGCCGACGGCGAGGTGGACCGCTCGCCCACCGGCTCGGGGGTGTCGGCACGCGCCGCCCTGCACCATGCGCGCGGCGAGCTGGCGCTGGGCGAGACGCTCTGCATCGAAAGCATCCTGGGCAGCCTGATGACGGTGCGCGTGGCCGCCACCGAGACCTTCGGCCCGCATGCGGCGGTGCGGCCCGAGGTGGGCGGCAGCGCGCATTACACCGGCCGGCATCGCTTCTATCTGGACCCCGACGACCCGCAGGGCGCCGGCTTCCTGCTGCGCTGAGGCCCTGGCCATGCTGGCGCTGCAACAGGCCCTGCGCAGCTGCGAGCTGAGCCTGGTCGAGGCCTTGTTCGACCCGCTGCCCGACGTGGTGTTCTTCGTCAAGGACCGCGACGGCCGCTATCTCTCGGTGAACCAGACCCTGGTGCGCCGCAGCGCGCTGCGCAGCAAGCAGGCCTTGCTGGGCCGCACGCCGCGCGAGGTCTTCCCCGGTGCGATGGGCGAGGCCTTCGCGCGCCAGGACCATGCGGTGATCGCCAGCGGCGCCGCCATGCCGCGCCAGCTCGAGCTGCACCTCTATGCCGATGGCGGCGCCGGCTGGTGCCTGACCCACAAGCTGCCGCTGTGCGACGCGGGCGCCGTGCTGGGCGTGGCCGGCATCTCGCGCGACCTGGGCCTGCCCGACCAGGGCCATCCCGTCTACGCCCAGATCGCCGAGCTGGCCGCGCATATCCGCGCCCATTACGACCAGGCCGTCAACCTGGGCGAGCTGGCGCGCCGGGCCGGGCTCTCGCTGGACCGGGTGGAGCGCCTGTTCCAGCGCATCTTCCACCTCAGCCCGCGCGAGATGCTCCTGCAGGCGCGCCTGGACGAGGCGCGCCGCCTGCTGATCGACGCGCCCGGGCTCAGCGTGGCCGCGGTGGCGGCCAGCTGCGGCTACAGCGACCACAGCGCCTTCGCCCGCCAGTTCAAGGCCACCATCGGCATGACGCCCTCGCAATACCGGGCGCTGCAGCGCGGGGTGGCGCCCGGCGCCTGAGCGCGACGCGCTAACGCATCAGCTGCTCCGCCAGAAAGCCGTAGCTCAGCGCCCACAGCTTCACCTGCTGCTCGATCGTGGCCGCGCCGGCATGGCCGCCCTCGGTGTTCTCCCAGTACAGCACCTCATGGCCCTGGGCCTGCAGCCGCGCCACCATCTTGCGCGCATGGGCGGGATGGACGCGGTCGTCGCGGGTGGAGCTGGTGTAGAGCACCCTCGGGTAGGCCACGCCGGCCTGGCTGTTGTGATAGGGCGAGTACTTGGAGATATAGGCCCATTGCTCGGGCAGGTCGGGGTTGCCGTATTCCTCGATCCAGGAGGCGCCGGCCAGCAGGCGGTGATAGCGCCGCATGTCGGTGAGCGGCACCTGGCTGACCACCGCGCCGAACAGCTCGGGCCGCTGCACCAGGGCCACCGAGGTCAGCAGCCCGCCCAGGCTGCCGCCCATGATGCCCAGACGTTTGGGGCTGGTGATGCCGCGCGCGATCAGGTCCTCGGCCACGGCGATGAAATCGTCGAAGCTGCGCTGGCGGTGCTCGCGCAGCGCGGCCTGGTGCCAGCGCGGGCCGAACTCGCCGCCGCCGCGCAGATTCGCCAGCACATAGACGCCGCCCTGGCTCAGCCAGCCCCGCCCCAGCACGCCGCTGTAGCCCGGCTTCATCGAGATCTCGAAACCGCCATAGCCGTACAGCAGGCTGGGCCAGCCGCCGGCGGGCGGCGGCACGCCGCGCGGCTTGACGATGAAATAGGGCACGGCCGTGCCGTCCCGGGAGCGCGCGTGCAGCTGCGCCACCTCATGGCTGCCGGCGTCGAAAAAGGCCGGCAGCTGCTGCAGGGTCTGGCGCGCGTCGCGGCCGGCCTCGGCCAGCTCCAGCGTGGCGGGCGTGAGAAAGTCGCTGCGGGTGAGCAGATAGCGGTCGCTGCGCTGACCGGCCAGCGCCGTCACGCTCAGGCTGCCCAGCTCGCCGGCGGGCAGCGCACGCGCGCGCCAGCGGCCCTGCGTGTAGCGCCACTCGCTGAGGCGCTGCTTCACATCGTCCATGCGCAGCAGCAGCACCGCGCTGCGCAGCACCGTGTGGCTTTGCAGGGCGCTGCCGGGCGTGGGCGCGAACAGGGTCTGGAACTGGCGCCCGCCGGCCAGAAAGCGCTCCAGCGCGATCGCCAGCAGCGAGCCCGCCGCATGGCGCCGGCCGCCCACCTCCCAGTCGGAGCGCAGCTCGATCAGCAGCTGATCGCCAAAGGGCGTGGCGCTGGCGTCGTCGGGCTTGGGCAGCTTGACGAGCCGGCCGGCGCGCAGCAGGTATTGCTCGCCCGCGAAGAAGCTCGTGCGGCGCTCGATCAGATGGGTGGCGCGGCCGGGCGCATCGTCGGCCCAGGTCCACACGCCGACGTCGTCGGTACCGGCCTCGAGCAGCAGCGGCGCCTGCGCCAGCGGCGTGCCGCGCTTCCACAGCCGCACCTGGCGCGGGTAGCCCGAGGCCGTCATGCTGCCGGGGCCGATATCGGTGTAGACGCTGAGCGTGTCGGCGTCCACCCAGCTGGCGCCGCCCTTGGCCTCGGGCAGCGCGAAGCCGCCCGCGGCGACGTCGACGAAGCGGCCGCTCACGGTGTCGAACTCGCGCAGCACATGGGCGTCGCCGCCACCACGGCTGAGGCTCAGCAGGCAGCGCCGGGCCTGGGGCGGCAGACAGCTGGCGCCACCCCAGACCCAGCGTTCGCCCTCCTCCTGCGCGAGTCGGTCCAGGTCCAGCACGGTCTGCCACTGCGGCGCCGCGCTGCGGTAGGAGGCCAGCGTGGTGCGCCGCCACAGGCCGCGCGGATGCGCGGCGTCGCGCCAGAAGTTGTAGAGCTGCTCGCCCAGCTGCTGGGCCGGCGCCAGGCGCTGCGGCGAGGCCAGCACCTCGCGCAGGCCCTCGGCCAGCGCCGCCTGGCCGGGCCGGGCCTGCAGCGCCTGCTCCGTGGCCTGCTGCTGCTCGCGCACCCAGGCCAGTGCGCGCTCGCCCTGCACATCCTCCAGCCACAGATAGGGGTCTTCCTCGGCCGCCGCCGCCCCGCCCAGGCCCAGCAGCAGCAAGGCCAGGCACCGCCAGCGCGCGCGCATCAGAACTTCGCCTCCAGCGCCAGCTTCAGCACCCGGCCCGCCAGCGGCAGCGCCGAGTTGGGGCGGTACTCGATCAGGCTCGGCTGGTTGAAGGCGTTGAAGAGATTGGCCGAGAGCGTCAGGTTCTTGAAGCCGCCGTACTGCAGCCACAGATCGGTGCTGGCCCAGGCCTTGATGCGGCAGTCGCCATCGGCCACGCCGCGGGCGGCGCAGCCCTCGGGCAGGTTGTCGCTGTCCCAGTCGGCGGCGGCGAGCTTGGTGGCGCTGCTGTAGTTGACGCGGGCGCCCAGCTTCCAGTCGGCGCGCGCCCAGTTCAGCTTGAGTACCGAGTTCTGGCGCGGCGTGCCGCGATAGCCCACGCGGTTCTCGGTGTAGTCGGCGGCAAAGCTGTCCCAGTAGCGCACGCCCAGCTTGACGTTGGTCTCCAGGTTCACGTCCAGCGTGCCCCATTCACCCAGCTTCCAGCGGCTGCGCAGGTCCAGGTCCAGGCCCGAGACCTTGGTCTTGCTGAGGTTCTGGTACTGCAGGCCCACGGTGCGGATGGAGCCGACGGCAAAGCCGATGTCCTTGCCCGACAGCTCCTTGACCCGCTTGGCATAGTCCTTGTCCTGCGCGCTGACCGGATCGCGCGGCGCCAGGCCGGGGTGCGCATCCTCGTTGGTCAGCACCTCGTTGATGTCCAGGGTGCCGATCTCGTCGCGGCGCTGGATGTTGTAGTAGTCCAGCGAGGCGCTGATGTTCTGGCTGGCCTGGAACACCAGACCCAGCGAGGCGTTGTTGGAATGCTCGGGCTTGAGGCCGGGGTTGGGCGTGATCACCGAGGGGAAGCTGATCGAGCAACCCGAGTTGTAGACCGCGGTGGCGTCGAGCTTGTCGTTCGCGTCACCGGTCTTCAGCACATCGCGCATTTGCCGCGCGGTGTCGCAGCGCTTGGGGTCGAGGTAGCCGTTGTTGAACCAGGAGGCGCCGCCATTGCCGGTCTCGGGCAGGCTGGGCGCGCGGAAGCCCTGGCTGGCGGTGCCGCGCAGCATCAGCTCGCGCAGCGGACGCCAGGCCAGCTGGACCTTGGGCGTGATGGCACCGAAGCCGTTGAAGACCTTGTCGCCGCGCAGCGCCAGCGTGGCCTCGATCTGCTTGGTGAAGGGGGCGCTGAACTCGGTGAAGATCGCCGCCACATCGCGCCGGCCCTGGATGTCCACGCCCGAGAAGCCGACGATGCGGCCCTCCAGGATGTTGTCCATGCTGCGGTGCTCGAAGCTTTCGTGGCGCAGCTCGGCGCCCAGCGCCATCATCAGCGCCCCGCCGGGCAGGCTGCCGATCTCGCGCGAGCCCTTGAAGTCGGCGAAATGCTGGCTGTAGGTGCCCGAGGAACCCATCTCGGGGAACATCTTCTCGAGCAGCTCCGGCGCGTTCTGCTGGCCGAACTTGTAGGCGCCGCTGGTGATCGCATCGGCATAGGCGTAGCGATCCCTGTAGAGATGCTGGCGCTGGGTGGCGTGCGAGCGCATCGTGCCCACCGCGCTGTCGATGTCCCAGCCCCAGGCCGTGCCTTCCACGCCGGCCAGCAGGCGGTAGTCGCGCGAGGCGCCGACGTTCTTGAACATCTCCGGGTCGTCGACGAAACGGTAGGCCAGGCCCACCGGGAAGCCATAGGGATTGCTGGGATGGCCGGCCGGCAGCAGCGGGTCGGTGAAGCGCTGCAGCTCGCCCTTCAGCGAGTTGTACCAGCTGCTCACCGCGCCCGGGTTGCTGCGCGGGATGCTGGTGTAGTACTTGGCCTTGATGTCGGCGCCCTGCAGTTCGGCAAAGGCCGTCAGGTCCTTGTTCAGCTGCAGGCGCGCGCCCGCCAGGAAGGTGACGCGCTCGGTGGCCGGGCGGGCATCGCTATCCTTCCAGTAGTCGTACTGGCACACGCCGCCGATCAGATTCTCGGCCGCGCAGCCGGGCGCCGGCGTGTTGATACGCTTGCCGGCCAGCGCCGGATCCTTGTAGTCGGCCGGGTAGCTGCCCGTGTAATTGCCCGGGAAGGAACCCGCCGAGCGCTGGCCGCGCGCCGGGTTCTCCAGCAGATACCAGTCGGGCAGCAAGGGGCGCACCTCGCTGTCCTTGTAGCTGCCGCGCTTGTAGAGCTCCAGATGCGCGTAGGCATTGAAGCCGTCGCTGTCCAGATTGCCATGGCCCACCGTCACCGAGCCCTGCTGGTCTTGCGCGAGGAAGCTGCGCTTGAGCGACTGCTGCGCGCTCACTGCCACGCCCACGCCGCTGTAGTCGCGCTTGGTGATGATGTTGATGACGCCGCCGATTGCATCGGAGCCGTAGATGGCCGAGGCGCCGTCCTTCAGCACCTCCACGCGTTCGATGATGTTGGCGGGGATGGCATCGATATTGGTGAAGTTCAGCTGCAGGCCGTCGGCAAAGCCGTAGCTGGCCAGGCGCCGGCCGTTCAGCAGGGTCAGCGTGCCGCCGGTGCCCAGATTGCGCAGCGACACGCCGGAGGCACCGCTTGCCCAGGAGTTGGCGCCGCCCAGATCGCTGATGGCGCTGCCGTCGTTGGTGGTGAGATTGGCCAGCACATCGCCGACGGTGAGCGCGCCCATCGCCTTGATCTCGTCGCCCGAGACGACCTGCAGGGCCTGCGAGGTCTCGCTGTCGGTACGCTTGATGTTGGAGCCGGTCACGACCACGCGGTTCAGCGTGGTGGCGGATGCATCCTTGGCGCCTTCCTGGGCCTGGGCGGCAAAGCCGCTCAGGGCCAGGGCGGCGGCCAGCGCGATGGGGGTCAGGTCTTGTTGTTTGCTCACGGGTCTCCTCGGGGTTTGCTTTTCTGAAGCCCCGAAGCTTAGGAAGCGCGCCCCTGCCCGTCTTGATGCGGGCCGCCGGCGCGGCCGCCGAAATCAGCACATGCGGGTTTAACCGAGCAGCTGTTCCAAGCCCGTCTGGCCGCGGCGCGTCAGCCGCAGGGCGCGGCTGTCCAGCTCGTCTTCGACCCAGCGGCGCTCCAGCAGCAGCTGCAGCCAGGCGGCGCCGAGCGCCCCACCCAGATGCGGGCGGCGCTCGCTCCAGTCCATGCAGGCGCAGGCCAGGCGCCGGCGCCTGGCGCCGGCCGCCGCCACGTCCAGGCCCAGGGCCCCGAGCGCGGCCGCACCGCGCGCGCTCAAGGCATAGGCGCGCGCCTGGCTGAGGTCGGGCTGCAGCCAGCCTTGGCGCAGCGCATGGTCGTGCAGGCGCACCGCCCAGCGGCCGGCCATGTGGTCGTAGCAGCGCCGCGCCTCGCGCAGCCGCACGGGGGTGCTCGGCTCGAAGCGCGGCGCGCTGCGCCCGGCCAGCACCAGCATCGCTTCCAGCGCCGCCCCCACCTCGCCGCCGGCCAGGCGGTAGTAGCGGTGGCGGCCCTGGCTCTGGCAGTCCAGCAGGCCCTGGGCCTGCAGCCGCGCCAGGTGGGCGCTGGCGGTGGAGGCGCTGACCTCGCCCACCGCGGCCAGCTCGGTGGCGGTGCGCGCATGGCCATCCATCAGGCAGCACAGCATGCGCGCTCGCGCCGGCTCGGCCATGCACTGGGCCACCTCGGCAAGGGCGCTGTCCGCGAAATTCCTGTCTGCATCCATGCTTCGATGCTAAGCGAAGCATGAACGCCGCGGCCAGTTCACAGTCGCGCCATGAGCTGCCCCCATGCCACCACCCACACGCCCATCCACGCGCTGAACGCCGCGCACCATGCCGAGCCCTGGGCCTTCTACCGCGCGGCCTGCGCGCGCCCGGGCCTGCATTTCGATACCGCATCGGCGCAATGGATGGCCGCCGACGCGGCGACGGTGCGCACGCTGCTGGCCCACCCCGGCCTGGGCGTGCGCCCGCCCGACGAGCCCGTGCCGCGGGCCCTGCTGGGCCGGCCCTTCGGTGCCGTCTACGCGCGCTGGCTGCGCATGCGCGACGACGCCGAGCATGCGGCCGAGAAGGCGGCCCTGCACGCAGCGCTGGCGCGCTGGACGGACGCGCAGTTAAGCCGCCATGCCGAGGCGGCCAGCCGCCTGGCTGCCAGCGGCGGCCCCCGCCACTGGCAATGGGCCAGCCTGCCCTGCAGCATCGCCGGCCTGCTGGGCCTGGCGTTGCCGGATCTGGCCGCGCAGCGCCGCCTGTTGCGGCAACTGGCCAGCTGGGCCGCCGCGTTCAAGCCCGGCGCCACGCCCGCTGAGCTGGATGCCGCGGACGCCGCGGTGGCCGAGCTGGGCCAGCTTGACGCCCAGCTCGACGCCCAGCATATGGCCCTGCTGTGGCAGGGCTACGAGGCCGGCGCCGGCCTGCTCGGCAACGCCTGGCTGGCCGGCACGGCGCCGGACCGACAGCCCCCGTCCGTGCACCACACGCGCCGCTTCGCGCAGGCCGAGCTGCGGCTTGCCGGCGCCACGCTGGCGCGTGGCGCCTGCGTGCTCTTGCTGCTGGTGGCCGAGCCGGCGCTGGGCTTTGGCCATGGCCGGCATCAATGCCCGGGCCGCGAGCTGGCCATGCAGATCGCCAGCATCGCCCTGCGGCACGCGCCGGCGCGTCCGCCGCAGCTGGCAGCCGCCTGCCTGCCGCTGCCCAATATCCGCATTCCCGAACTGCCGCTGTGAGCCGCCCATGATTGCCGTGATCTTCGAAGTCAGCCCCGCCCCGGGGCGCCTGCAAGCCTATCTGGACCATGCCACGGCGCTGCGCGCCGAACTGCAGGCCATCGACGGCTTCATCAGCATCGAGCGCTTCCAGAGCCTGAGCGATCCGGCGCGCCTGCTTTCGCTCTCGTTCTGGCGCGACGAGGCGGCCGTGCAGGCCTGGCGCCGGCTGGAATCGCACCGCGCCGCCCAGGCCGCCGGCCGCGCCGGCGTGTTCAGCGACTACCGGCTGCGCGTGGCCGAGGTGCTGCGCGACTACGGCCTGCATGAACGCGAACAGGCTCCTGCCGATAGTCGCCGCACACACGGTTAAGCGGCATTCGGTGCCCACCCCCCCAAGTTCGCAGGATGGGCACGGCGGCGCGCCGTCACCAGAATCAGCCACCTGCCTCGCGCGCCGGCATGCTGGTGCGTCCGCCGCTGGGCTTTACGGATCCAAGGAGCAGCACATGCGCAAGAATGTTCTAGCCATCGCCGCAGGGGCATTCCTGCTCGGCAGCACCGGTTCCGTATTGGCTGTCACCATCGGCGGTCTGACGCTGCCGACGGGGCCCAGTTTCCTGGCCGGCCAGATATACGAAACCAGTTCAGTGGCGAGCATTGGCGATGTGCTGGCCGGCTACGGCAAGGTCGACTCGATTGGCTCTACCGCCGTCGCGGACCTGTGCGCGGGCTGCGAACTGACGTACGCCTTCGGCGGCTACACGGTCAGCTCGATATCGGCCAGCGAAGTCCGCTTCAGCGGTGGCTGGGTCAAGTTCTACCTTGGCTATGGGGCCGACAAGGACTTCAGCACGACCAACCCCGGCGGCTCGGCGGGCGATCTGGCCGAGGCGACGAACGGCACGCTGTTCCTGTCACTCAAGGGTCACGAAGTGGATGTCGCAGGCCACACCTTCATCGGCACGGGGGTAGGCATAGGCACGGTGACGCCCGCGGGCTTCGGTACCGGTTTGGCCGACGTCGATACCAGCGCCGGCGGCATCGCCAATGCTCATTTCAACGCGAGTGCCATCCCCGCCCTGTTCGGCGGCCCGGCCGACTTTGAGATCGGCTCGTCCTTCAGCGCCTTGCACCCGGTCTACCCGAGTGAGTGCCCCGGCGGCGCCGCCTGCTTGCGCGGCAGCGTTGACCTCACCGTGACAATGGTGCCGGAGCCGGGCAGCTATGCCCTGTGGTTGGCCGGGCTCGCCGCCATCGGCTTTATCGGTCGCCGCCGCCAACGCTGAGCCGGCGGCCTTGCGGCAACAAGCCTCGGCCACTGCCGAGGCTTTTTCTTTGCCTGCACGCCACTAGGCAGGTCGGACTCACGCGCCGCCCGAGACGCGGGCATTCGCCTCGGCGCGACGCAATTCTTTCCGGCCTAGACTACGCCTCCCACACCGGAGCACCTGATCATGACGAAGACCCAGTTGGCACTGCTCGCCGCCGCCCTGAGCTACTGCGGCCTGGCCGGCGCCGAGCCCATCGGCGAGGTCGACACCGTGTTCAAGTTCATCGGCCCCGACCACAAGATCGTGGTCGATGCGCACGACGACCCCAAGGTGCAGGGCGTGACCTGCTATGTCTCGCGCGCCAAGACCGGCGGCATCAAGGGTGCCCTGGGCCTGGCCGAGGACAAGAGCGAGGCCTCGATCGCCTGCCGCCAGACCGGCCCCATCAGCTTCGTGAAGCCGCTGACCCAGCAGGAGGATGTGTTCACCGAACGCATCTCGCTGGTGTTCAAGAAGCTGCGCATCGTGCGCATGGTCGACGTGAAGCGCAACACGCTCGTCTACCTGACCTATTCCGACCGCGTCATCGAGGGCTCGCCGCAGAACAGCGTCACCGCCGTGGCGGTGGACCGGGGCACGCCGATACCGCTGAAGTAGGGCGCGGCTCAGTCAATCCTGCGCTGGCACGATCAGGATCTTGCCCTGACGCTCGCCGGCGGCGGCCGCGGCGATGGCCTGCTTGATCTGCGCCACCTCGTAGCTGGCCTGGATGGGCGTGCTGAGCTTGCCGGCGGCGATCAGGCCGGCGAGCTCGGTCAGCAGCGCAAGTTGCTGCGGCTGCGGCGTGACGCGGAACCAGCGGGCCAGCCAGAAACCCTTGAGCGTGACATCGCGGAACACCAGCTCGCGCGGCGATACGGTGCAGGGCTCACCGCCGAGCGCGCCGTAGTTGACGATGGTGGCGCTCTCGGCCAGGGTGCCGGCAAGCCGCATCGTGGCCTTGCCGCCCACGGCGTCGATGCCCAGCTTGATGGCGGCGCCGCCGGTGGCCGCCTGCACGCGTGCGGCCAGGTCATCGCCGTCGACCAGCACCACGTCGCCGCCCTGTGCCTGCACCCCCGCCACGGCCGTCTCGCGCCGCACGATGTTGACGGTCTTCAGCCCCCTCAGCCTGGCCAGCTGCACCACATAGCTGCCGACGCCCGAGTTGGCGCCGTTCTGTATCACCCAGTCACCCGGCTGCAGCTGGACGAAGTCGCTCAGCAGCAGCGACGCCGTAGGCGGGTTCACCGTCAGCATGGCCAGCTGCTTGGGATCGGCGTCGTTGGGCAGCGGCAGCAGCCGGGCGGCCGGGGCAACCAGATGGCTTGCCCAGGTGCCGGAGCCGGCGGGCAGCAGCACCGTCTGGCCCACGGCCGGGCCCTGCGTATCCGGGCCGAGCTCGATCACGCGCCCCACCCCCTCGCTGCCGCCAACCGCCGGCAGCGGCGGCAGCATGCCGTACTGGCCCGTCAGCATCAGCACGTCGCTGGGGTTGATGGGCGCGGCCAACACGGCCACCAGGGCCTGGCCCTGGGCCAGCGTGGGGCGCTCGAACGGCACCGCCTCGATCACGGCTTGCGGCACCGGGCCGCGTTCGGAGTATTGGGCTTTGAGCATCGTCGTCATGGCGGGTTCCTTGCTGCCGGTGTCGGCCTTGGCTTGTGGTGAGTGAATGCTAGAGACAAGGCAATCAATACGGAACTGGGCGTATTCGGCAAAATCTTTTGTCGCAATGGCAACAATAGCCCGCTAGGAGGACTGCCATGGACAAGCTGCGCGCCCTGCAATACCTGCTCAAGGTCGCCGATACCCTGAATTTTTCGCGTGCCGCCAAGGCCTTTGGCGTGCCCGCCTCGTCGATCTCGCGCCGCATCGCCGATCTGGAAACGGCATTGGGCGTCGAGCTGCTACACCGCACCACGCGCACCGTGCGGCTGACCGAGGTTGGCGCGCTTTACCTGGAGCAGGTGCGTGCCGGCATGGCGCTGCTGCACGATGCCGAGGAGCTGGTGGGCCAGCGCAGCAGCGCACCCAGCGGTACCTTGCGCATCAGCGCCATGCCCAGCTATGGGCAGCTGCTGCTGATGCCGGCGCTGCAGGACTTCGGCGAACGCTATCCCGACATCGTGCTTGACGTGCAACTGAGCGATGCCCTGGTGGACCTCGGCCGCGACCAGATCGACATTGCGATACGCGGCGGCAGCCAGCCGCAGGACCGCGTGGTGGCGCGCCGGCTCGACCCGAATCGCTTCGTGCTCGCCGCCTCGCCGCAATACCTCGCGCAAATGGGCACGCCGCGCACATTGGACGAGCTGACGCAGCACCGCGCGCTGATGTACCGCGGCCCCAACGCGCTGATCAAGTGGCAGGGGCTGGATCAGGACGGCTGGCACGAGGTGCCGATCACACCCGCCTTCATCAGCAACGACGGCGCCAGCCTAATTGCGATGGCTTGCAAGCACCGCGGCCTGGTGCTGCTGTCGGAATGGGGTCTGCAGGACTATCTGCGCCGCGGCGAGCTGGTGCAGCTCACGCTTGAACAGCCCTTGTCGGTCGGCCGCGGCGGCGAATCAGGCATCTACCTGCTCTACCTGCAGACGCGCTACCAGATACCCAAGGTGCGGGTGGCGGTGCAGTTCTTGGTGGAACGACTGGCGGCTGGTATGACAGGCCAGCGCGACGAGCCAGGCAACCGCGGCTCGCGCTAAGCTCCCACTGCTTGCACTCAGGAGAAGCCCATGAAGAGAGTCACAGGTATCGGCGGCATCTTTTTCAACGCCAAAGACCCGGTGGCGCTGCGCGCCTGGTACCAGCAGCACCTGGGCATCGACGTCCAGGCCTGGGGCGGCACCGCGTTCAGCTGGGCCGATGCGGCGGGCCAGCCGACCGTGGGGACGACGGTCTGGTCCATCGGCGCGGCCGCGGGCGAGCCCTTCGCGCCCAGCCAGGCCAGCTTCATGATCAACTACCGCGTCGACGACCTGGCCGCGCTGCTGCAGGCGCTGCGCGCCGAGGGCTGCCAGGTGCTGGACAAGACCGACGACTCCGAATACGGCAAGTTCGGCTGGGTCATCGACCCCGAGGGCAACAAGGTCGAGCTCTGGCAGCCACCGCCGGGGCGCTGAGCACCCGGCGCCGGGCGGCATGGCGCCGCCTCACTGGCGATGCGCCTGCAGCACCGCCAGCAGCTGTTTCACACTGGGGGCCAGCGCTTTTTCATTGCGCCGGTGCGCCACCGCCATCTCGCGATGCATGGCCGGCTGCAGCGGGCGCAGCTGGATGCGGCCGTGCAGGGCCAGCTGGTGGGGCTCGGCCTCGCCGTCCAGCGGCAGCACCGCGGCGCCATAGCCGGTGGCCACCAGGCTCTTCATCGCCTCCGTGTAGTTGAGCTCGATGCGCGCGCGCGGGTGCAGGCCGGCGGCGGCGAACCAGGCCATGGTCTGGCGGTAGATCTGCGAGACCGGTTCGTTGAGGATCAGCGGCCGCGCCGCCAGCCATTGCGGCGTGATGCGCCTGGGGGCCTGCCATTGCGGCGGCAGCAAGGCCATCACCGGATCCACGCGCCAGCGCTTGAGCACCAGCTCGGCCGACTCCTGCACCGGCATGGACACCAGCGCCACGTCCACGGTGCCAGCCAGGACGCGCTCGCAGGCCTGCGTGGTGCCCAGCAGGCTCAGCTCCACCTGCACTTCCGGATGCGCGCGTGCCATCTGCTCCAGCACCGGTGGCAGCAGATGCACCAGCGGGCCGGTGCTGGCGGCCAGGCGCACGCGGCCGGTCAGGCCCTTGGCATGCAGGCCGATCTGGCGCTCGGCCTCATCGGCGTCATGCAGCAGCTGACGCGCGCGCGGCAGCAGGGCCTCGCCGGCGGCGGTGAGCGCCACCGCCCGTTTGCTGCGCAGCAGCAGCGGCGTGGCCAGGCGCGCTTCCAGCTCGCTGATGTGCAGGCTGACCGTGGGCGCTGCGAGGTGCAGGGCCTGGGCGGCGGCGGCAAAGGTGCCGAGGTCGGCAATCGCCACCAGGGTTCGCAACTGGTCGAGGTTCAGGCTACGCATCAGGATTTCTGACGTGATACGTCAGATGATTCAACTTTCCAGATGATAGCGAGCGCGGCACGATGCGCTCATGAACACCACCCCAAGCCCCTCGCTGCTGCTGAAACTGCTATCCCTGCTGCGGCGCGCCCGCGCGCGCCGGCTGGCACGCCAGCAGCTGCGCGCCATGGAGACGCGCGAGCTGCTGGACCTGGGCATCGGCCCGGGCGAGATCGATCAGCTCACGGCTGCGCCAGCACAAACACCACCGCGCTGCGCGCCGGCACGCTGAAGCTGCCGCTCACCGTATCGAAGCGCGCCTCGGCGGCGATGCGTGCATCCGCCGCGCCCGCGGCCAGATGCACCGGATGCAGGGTCAGGGCCTTGCCCTTCAGCGCCGGCACCGGCACCGTCTGCGCCAGCTTGTCGGTGTTGAGTAGGTAGACGAGCTCCTTGAAACCTGCTCCCGCCAGGCCGGCGCCGTTCAGTGCCCCGACCAGCACCGTGGGCACCTGGCCCGAACCGGTGTTGTGGAACACCAGGCGGCTCTTGATCTCGTCGGCGCTCTTCAGGCGGAACAGCGTCGAGCTGGCGCGGATCCTGAGCAGATCGCGGAAGGCATCGCGGGTCCAGGCGATCTCGGCCGGCGTGGGTTTGATCGAGGCATCGGCCAGCAAGGGCTCCATCACCGACCAGCTGTCGCCGTTGTCGCCCTTCATCGGCAGGCCGACGCCGAAGTTGTTGTCCTGGTAGCTCCAGTCCAGGCGGTTGAACCAGTCGCCCGCGTCGTAGCTGTTGCGGTCCAGCGATTTGCTGCGCAGCGTGTCCACGCCGGCGTGGAAGTAGGCCACGCCCTGGCTGAAGGCATTGATGGCCGCGCCCAGGATCTGCACGCGCGCGCGGTCGATGCGGCTGGTGCCCTGCGGCAGGTGGTAGACGTTGATGTCGAACAGCGTCTGGTTGTCGTGGTTCTCGATGTAGTTGACCACCTCGGACGGGTCGGTGACGAAGCCGGCACCGTTGAGTTGGTCGAGCGTCACGTTGGCATCCCAATGGGTCTGCAGCGCGTAGCTGCGGATCGAGCCGGCCAGGCCGGCCTTGATCAGGTCGCCCTGCCACATCAGGTCGCTCTTGGCGCGGCCGCCGCCCTGCGCATTGGGATCGAAGTACAGGCCGTTGATCCAGCCCTGGTTCTTCAGCAGGGCCGAGCCCGCATCGAACGGACTGCCGCCACGCACCGCGTCGCGGATGAAGGGATTGAAGCTGCCGATGCCCGAGCCATTGAGGCTCCACATCGAGGCCTGCACGAAGCGCGCACCATCGGCCACCTCGCCGAAGTTCCAGCCCTCGCCCAGCAGCTGCACCGGCCTGCCCGCGGCCGCGGCCACGGCGCTCTTGAGCTGCTCCATCACGCTGCGCGGCTGGTGGCCCATCACGTCGAAGCGGAAGGAGCTGATGTGATAGTCGCGCGCCCAGACGATCGTCGAGTCGATCATCAGCTTGCCCATCATCAGGTTCTCGGTGGCGGTGTTATCGCAGCAGGTCGAGTTCTCCACCACGCCGATGGCATTGAGGCGGTGGTAGTAGCCGGGCACGATGCGGTCCAGCACCGACTTGCCGTTCTGACCCGAGGCGGTGGTGTGGTTGTAGACCACGTCCATGCCCACGCGCAGGCCGGCGCTGTTGAGCGAAGCCACCATCTGGCGGAACTCGAGGATGCGCTTGGCGCCGTCGCTCGCATCGCTGGCGTAGCTGCCCTCGGGCGCGGTGTAGTGGTAGGGGTCGTAGCCCCAGTTGAAGCAGTCGCCGCCGGCGCTGGCGGCCACTGTGGCCTGCTGGCTTTCGGCGTCGGGCGCACCGGCGGGCGCGGGCGTGCTGCAGCCGCTCTCGGGCACGCTGGCGAGGTCGAAGCTGGGCAGCAGATGCACATCGGTGAGGCCGGCATCGGCCAGCGCCTTCATGTGCTTCATGCCGTTGCTGCCAGTCTCGCTGAAGGCCAGGTACTTGCCTCGGTTGGCGGCGCTGACGCTGGCGTCATTGGCCGAGAAGTCGCGCACATGCAGCTCGTAGATCACCATGTCGGTGGATCCGCTCACCTTGGCGGGCGGGCTGCTGGCATCCCAGCCGGCGGGCTTGAGCTTGGCGGCGTTGAGGTTGGCGATATAGCTGCGCCTGGACTCGGCGCTGAGGCTCAACGAATACGGGTCGGTGACCAGGTTGCGCACCAGGCCCGTGCCGCGCACGAACACGTCGACGGCGAACTTGTAATAGCGGCCCGAGAGGTCGCCACTCTTGCTGACGCTCCAGACGCCGGTGGCGGCATCGAAGGCGAGCTTGTCCACGCTCAGCGCGTCGCCGCTGCCATCGGCGTAGGTGAACACCAGCACCTGTTGCGCGGTGGGGGCCCAGAGCTTGAAGGCAGTGTTGCCATTGGCCACCGTCACGCCCAGCTCATTCACCTGGGCGGCGGCGGCATAGAGGTCGTCCAGCGCGCCAGGCAGCTGGGCGGTGGTGGCATTCTGCACATTGCCGCTGGCGTCTTCCTGCACCAGCAGCAGCTGTTTCTTGAACAGTTCGGGCAGCTGCGGCAGATCGGCATCCTTCACCGCCAGCAGCGCGCCGGGGCTGACGAACTTGAAACGCGTGGCCAGCGCCTGGGGCAGCGCGGCGCCATAGCGCTGCAGGGTCAGCGCGCCGTCGGCACCGGCCACCTTGCCGTCCTTGGGCGCGGTGATCTGGCCGGTGGCCGAGTGGTAAAGCTTGAGCACGCCGCTGCCGTCCACGCGCGGCCACTGGATGATCTGCTTGCTCAGCCAATAGGCGCGCGCGTCGCTGGTGGAGACCGAGCGGGTGTCGGGCGCGCTCGCGTACACGCCGGCATCCTGCTGCACCAGCCAGACCTCGGCCAGCTGGTTCTTGATGACGAGGCTGCCGTAGTCGACCCTGATGTTGTCGCTGCGGCCGTCCTTGTCGTTCTCGTTGGGCGCCAGGCCGTGGATGATGAACTCCAAGGCCTTGCGCGACGCGTCGGCCTTGGGATTGAGCACGGGGATGTCGAACACCACCTCGCTGGCGCCGGCGCTGTAGCCTGGCATCTTGGCCAGCGGCACGGCCTGGCCCCAGTCCTCGATCACCACGCCGGCGGGCAGGCGGGCGCTGTCCAGGCCGCTGTCGTTCCACAGATGCAGGCCCCAGGCCGCGTAGTCGGCGCCATAACGCTTGTAGTGCACGCGCACGATCGTGAGGTCCGGCGCCGCGGCGCCTAGCGGGTTGCTGAGGTAGGTGGCGCTGTCGTCCTGCACGCGCCAGATCTCGTTCTTTCCGCTTTTCAGCAGGTATTTCTGATCGGTGCCGCCATGGTCCTTGCTGTCGCCCTTGTGGAAAAGGTAGCCCACCTCGCCGCTGGCGGCGGCCAGGGGCACTTCGTAGACGGCACCGAAGGCGTCGCTGCCGCTGGCGTTGTAGCCGGCATTCCAACCCGGATCCTTGGCCGCACCCCAGGCATGCAACTGCCAGCCGGTGTAGGCGGCATCGCTGCGGCGGTAATGCACCGTCAGCGTGGTGGGCGCGTCGCCGCCGGGCGCCGGCCCGGGGTTGGCCGGGCTGGCATTCAGCACGGTCTGGAAACCCTCGCCATTGCCCAGCGCCAGCAAGGGGTCGGCGGGGGCGGGCGGCGGCGGCGCCGGGCTGTCGGCTCCGCCACCACCACCACAGCCCAGCAGGCCGAGGCAGGCCAGCGCGGCCAGCAGCAGATGGCGCCAGCGGCGCGGCGGCTTCACAAAGGTGGGCAGGGCCATGCTTGTCTCACTCGGCTGTGTTTTGGCCATCGTAATGAAACAAAACTACTCGCGTAAGCGGGGAATTACCCCGTGCAACTTGATGAAACAACCAGTGACATGCATCATTAATTTAGTCAAACTACATTCATTGTCACTGCCGCGCCGCCAGATTTCGGCACGCCCGGACGGCATCACAATGCGAGGTATGAGCTCGCCCTTCTTCGCCCCCCTCGCCTTTGACGATGCTGCCGCGGCCCTGGCCTGCGCGCAGCGGATCTACAGCGCCGGCGTCACGCATCTGCGCGATGCCTTGCAACGCTTCGTGGCCGGCGAGGATCTCGCCCGCACGCGCGCCTGCTACCCCTTTGTGCGCCTGCGCACCAGCACGGTGGCGCGTGCCGACTCGCGCCTGGCCTATGGCTTCGTGTCCGGGCCCGGCAGCTTCGAGACCACGCTGACGCGGCCCGATCTGTTCGGCCCCTACTACCAGGCCCAGTTCGAGCTGCTGCTGAAGAACCATGGCGTGAGCCTGGAGGTGGGCAGCAGCCACCAGCCCATCCCGCTGCACTTCGCGCTGGGCGAGCACGACCATATCGAGGGCGCACTGAGCCCCGAGCGCCGCCTCATGCTGCGCGATCTGTTCGACCTGCCCGACCTGGCGGCGATGGACGACGGCATCGCCAACGGCACGCACGAGCCGGCGCCCGGCGAGCCGCATCCGCTGGCGCTCTTCACCGCGCCGCGCGTGGACTACTCGCTGCAGCGCCTGCGCCACTACACCGGTAGCTCGCCCGAGCATTTCCAGAACTTCGTGCTCTTCACCAACTACCAGTTCTACATCGACGAGTTCGTGCGCATGGGCCACGAGCTGATGCTGCGCGCGCCCGACCCCGCAAGACCTGACCCCCTGGACGATTGCATCGCCTTCGTCGAGCCCGGCAATGTGGTGACGCGGCGCCTCGGCTGCGCCACCGAGCCGCTGGATGGCTTGGGCGCGCCGCCGCCGCGCCTGCCGCAGATGCCGGCCTACCACCTGCTGCGCCGCAACCGCAGCGGCATCACCATGATCAATATCGGCGTGGGCCCGGCCAACGCCAAGACCATGACCGACCATGTCGCGGTGCTGCGCCCGCATGCCTGGCTGATGCTGGGCCATTGCGCCGGCCTGCAGAGCAGCCAGGCCCTGGGCGACTATGTGCTGGCCCATGGCTATGTGCGCGAGGACCATGTGCTGGACGAGGAGCTGCCGCTGTGGGTGCCGATCCCGGCGCTGGCCGAGATCCAGGTGGCACTGGAGCGCGCGGTGGCCGAGGTCACGCAGCTGCAAGGCTTCGAGCTCAAGCGCGTGCTGCGCACCGGCACGGTGGCCTCCACCGACAACCGCAACTGGGAGTTGCTGCCCAGCCACCACAAGGGCGGACCCGAGCGCCGCTTCAGCCAGAGCCGCGCCATCGCGCTGGACATGGAGAGCGCCACCATCGCCGCCAACGGCTTCCGCTTCCGCGTGCCCTACGGCACCCTGCTGTGCGTCAGCGACAAGCCCCTGCATGGCGAGATCAAGCTGCCCGGCATGGCCAACCAGTTCTACCGCGAGCGCGTCGACCAGCACCTGCGCATCGGCCTGCGCGCCGTCGAGCTCTTGCGCTCCGGGCCGCTGGGCCAGTTGCACAGCCGCAAGTTGCGCAGCTTTGCGGAAGTGGCCTTCCAGTAGGCGCGCACATCCACCACAATCGGCCAGCGCCCACACAACAACACCCTCATGCGCCTGGACATTCCCACGCTTTTCAGTCTGCTGCTGATCCAGTCGCTGGCGTTGGCCTTGATGCTGCCCCTGCTGATGGGCTGGAAGCAGAGCCGTGGTGCCCGCCTGGCCCAGGGCGCGGCCGAGTTGCAGGCGCTGGGCTGGCTGCTGCTGATGATCTCGCCGCTGGGCCTGCAGCGCTGGCTGGCCAGCGCCGCGATGCTCTCGCTGAGCGCCAGCCTGGCCCTGCTCTGGTTCTCCATCCAGCATTGGCTGGGCCACCGGCCCGGGCGCTGGCTGGCGCTGGCGATCCCGCCCCTGCTGACGCTGGGCTATCTGCTCGGCTTCGACAGCTATGCCTTCCGCCTGGGCTGGAGCAGTGCCTTCTTCGCGCTGCAAATGCTGGCCATCAGCCTGGCCCTGCTGCTGCAGAGCCCGCATGCCGAGCGGCACAGCCTGCGTTGGCGCGGCCTGCTGGGCGGCAGCCTGGCGCTGATGGCGCTGTTCAGCCTGGCGCGCGGCCATCTGGCCGTGACCGACACCGCGGCCCTGCCCGCGTACACCGCCGAGCATTGGATCAACACCGGCTTTGCGCTGATGGGCAATATCAATCTGCTGGCGGTGATGCTGGCGGTGCTGGTGGCCTGGCGCGGCGAGACCGAAACCCAGCTGAAACGCCTGACCCAGCTCGACGACCTCACCGGCCTGTGCCACCGCCGCGCCTTCGGCCTGCGCGCGGTGGACATGATCTCGATGGCGCGCCGCTATGACGAACCGCTGGCCCTGATGCTGATGGACCTGGATAGCTTCAAGCAGATCAATGCCGAGCATGGCGAGGCCGCGGGCGACCAGGCCCTGGCCCTGTTTGCCAGCTGCCTGCAGCAGCAGATGCGGCTGGGCGATCTGGTGGCGCGCGTGGGCGGGCAGGAGTTCGCCGTGCTGATGGCGCGCAGCGACGCCCAGGGCCCGCGCGCCATGGACCTGCGCGTGCGCGATGCGCTGGCCGCCCGCAGCCCGGCCGAGCTGGGCTTTGCGATCAACTACTCGGCCGGCTGGGCCAAGCTGCGCCACGGCGATCGCAATGTCGAGGACCTGCTGCGCCGCGCCGATGCGGCGCTCTACGAGGCCAAGCGCACCGGCAAGGGCTGCCTGGTGGCGGAGCCGGGGCTGGAGGCCTGAGACCGGCCACGGCGCGGCCTCGTGGCAAGACCTGGCAAGACCTGGCACAGGGCTTGCGTTAGGGAATACCAGATCCCGTCCACAAGACGGGCGGAATGTTTGATTGATCGAACTCTGATCTGGGAGCCCTCACCATGCACGTCGCCTACAGCCCTTCCGCCGTTCCCGCCCGCGCCCCGCGCGCCCTCACCGCGCTGGCACGCGACAGCGGCGCCCAGACCAGCCTGCGGCGCACACCGGTGAAGGTGCTCAAGCTCAACTCGCGCGATCTGCAATGGCTGCCGGCGCTGGCCGATCTGCTCATCGACAGCGTGCACCAGGGCGCCTCGCTGGGCTTTCTGGCGCCGCTCTCGCGCTATGCGGCGCTGGACTACTGGCATGGCGTGTACGCCAAGCTCGGCCAGCACCACAGCCTCTGGATCGCCAGCGAGGACGAGGGCCATGGCCCGCTGCAGGGCGCGGTGCAGCTCTCGCTGTGCCCGCAGGCGAATGCGCACCACCGCGGGGAAGTGCAGCGTCTGATGGTGCACAGCCATGAGCGCGGACGGGGCATCGCCAGCCAGCTGATGAGCCGGGTCGAATGCGAGGCCATCAGCCAGGGCCGCCATCTGCTGGTGCTGGACGCGCCGGCCGATTCGCAGGCCGAGGCGGTCTACCAGCACCTGGGCTGGCAGCGCGCCGGCGAGATCCCCGACTACATGAGCTGCGCCGAGGGCCGCCTGCACAGCTCGGCGCTCATGTACAAGCGCCTGCCGGGGCGCTGATCAGCAAAAGCCTGCTTCGATCAGGCGCGCCAGCCCGTCCAGGCGCGCCTCGAAATCCCGCCAGGGATAGCCGGCCTCCCGGGCCAGGCTTGTTTCCAGCAGGGCCGCGCCATGCAGGGCCGCCCACAGCGTCTGCGTGGCCAGGTCCAGGTCTTGCCAGCCGGCTGCCAACCGCAGCTGACCCAGGGCCGTGCGCAAGAGCGCGTAGGCCTCCAGCGCGGCCGCCTCGTCCAGCGCCGGATCCACGCACAGCAGCCGGTAATGATGCGGATGCGCCACCGCCCAACGCACATAGGCGATGGCCATGCGCCGCAGCGTCAGCCGGCGCTCGGCGGCACCGGCTGACGCCGGCCCGGCCTGCCCGGCCAGGCAATCGCGCAGCAGCTCGGCCCCCTCCTCGCTGAGGCGCGCCAGCAGGCTGCGCTTGTCGGCAAAAAAGCTGTAGATGGTGGCGTGTGAGTAGCCCACCGCGGCCGCCACCTCGCGCAGCGTGACGGCCTCGTGGCCGCGCTCGGCAAACAGGGCGCGGGCGGCATCCAGGATGGCCTGCTCCAGCGCCTCCTTGTGCGCCGCCCGGCGCAGCTTGGAGGCACTGGGCGCCGCGTCCTCGCCCACGCTCTTGCGCGCCTGCCGCTTCAGCGGCCCTTCCGGCCTCGCCAATTTCTGGCGCGTGCGCGGCACCGGCTTGGCGGCCGGCCGATCCCCCTCTGGTGCGGGCGTCACCACCCCGGTGCTGGGGTGCAAGCCCTTGGCGCCGGCGGGGCGGGCGGTGGGATTTGCGTTTTTGCTAACCATTGGTTAATAATTTGTCACTGGATAAATTTTTACCGCAGGCTCTACCATGCCACAGATTGCCGCCGAACCCACCGCCCATCGCCTGCTGCCGCTCGACCCGGCCGCGCCGGTCGCCCTCGAACTGATGCGGGCCTTGAACGCCGAGTTGGCGGCCATCAGCGGCGACAGCGGCGCCGCACGCTTCGATCCGGACACGGTGCGCGGCGAGCGCGCGCTCTTCATGGTGGCCCTGGGCGCGCAGGGCGAGGGCCTGGGCTGCGCGGCCCTGCGCCCGCTGGGCGAGGGCCATGCTGCCGAGCTCAAGCGCATGTATGCGCGAGCCGGCACGCGCGGCGTGGGCAGCGCATTGCTGCGCCATCTGGAGCTGCAGGCCCTGGATCTGGGCTACCGCGAGCTGTGGCTGGAAACGCGGCCCGCCAACGCGCGCGCCCTCGCCTTCTATCGGCGCCATGGCTATCGGGAGATCGCCAGCTACGGCGACTACGCGCTGCGGCCCGACTCGATCTGCCTGGGCAAGACACTGGTACCGGCGCTGCTGCTCAACGAGGTGGCGCAGCTCGACGCGCCCCTGCTCGCCCAGCTCTGCGAGCTGCTGATCGACAGCGTGCAGCAGGGCGCCTCGGTGGGTTTTCTCAAGCCCCTGGGCATGGCCGAGGCACAGGCCTACTGGCAGCAGGTGGCGCGCAGCCTGGGCCCGGCCCAGCGTCTGCTGGTGTTGCAGGAGGGCCAGCAACTGCTGGGTTCGGTGCAGCTGGCGCTGTGCCAGAAGCCGAATGGCCGCCATCGCGGCGAGCTGCAGAAACTGTTCGTGCACAGCCGCGCGCGCGGCCGCGGCCTGGCCAGCCTGCTGCTGCGCCGCGCGGACGAACTCGCGCGCGCCGCGGGCTGCAGCCTGCTGGTGCTGGACACCGAGAGCGGCTCCAAGGCTGAGCAGGTCTACCGCCATCTGGGCTGGCAGCATGCCGGCAACATCCCGGACTACGCGAGCACCCCGGAGGGCAGGCTGCACCCGACGGCGCTCTATTTCAAGCAGCTGTAGACATGCAGCTGGCGCCGGGGCTCAGGGCGCCATCGCCTTGAGTGCCCGCACCGCCACCTCCCGCACCGCCTTGTCGGCCTTGGCGTCCTCGCCGGCATTGCTGACCACCAGCACCGCGTCCTCGCTGTCGGGCTTCATGGCGATGAGCGCGAACCAAAGCTCGTTGCTGCCGGTGTGTGCGAGGTGGCGTGCCGTCACACCCGCCATGCTGCCCTGCAGCCGCCAGCCCAGCGCGAACTTGCCCCCGGCGCGCGCCGCCTGGTGCAAGAAGCGATAGCTCTCGGGCTTGAGCAGCTTGCCGCGGCCCTGCTCGCCGGCCATCTGGTCGACAGCAAAACGCGCCCAGTCCGCCAGGGACATATGGATGCCACCGGCCGGCGCCAGCACGGCCGGGTTGTCGGCTTCGGGCCCTTCCACCGGCACGCCGGCCTTGTGGCCCAGCGGCTGGCCGCGGTGCGTGGCACCAAAGCCCGCGCTCGCCAGGCCGAGCGGCTCGAACAGCTCACGCCGCATCAGGGTTTCATAGGGCAGGCCGGTGGCACGCTCGGCCACCAGGCCGGCAATCAGCACGCCGCTATTGGAATAGCCATCGGCGCTAGCCACGGCAAAGGCCGGGGTCTGGGCCAGGGCCAGGCGGGCAAAGGCCAGGCGCTGCTCGTGGAGGCTGCGCCGGTCCTTCTGGAACACCGGCGCCCAGGACTCGTCAATGTCCGGCTGCATGCCAGCCTGGTGGGCAAATAGATCGCGCAGCGTGGCCGCGCGGTAGCTGGGCTGCATGTCGGCGGCCAGTTCGGGCAGCAATTGGCTCAAGGGCGCATCCCAGGCCAGCAGGCCGCGCTCCACCAGGCGCGCCACCATCACCGCCGTCATGGCCTTGCCATTGGAGCCGAGGTGCCACACATCGCCTGGCTGCACATTGTCAGCCGATCCACTCGCGCGCAGACCCAGCACGGCTTGCTCGCGCAGCTGCCCCTGGCGTATCAGCACGGCGCCCATGGCGGGCAGTTTGTGTTCGGCCAAGGCGGCCTGCAGCAAGGCGTCCAGGCCCACGGCCGGGACGGCAGGCTGGGCGGCTGCCACTGGCTTGGCCGCCTCGGTGGCCGCTTCGCTGCCCCAGGCAGTGGTCGTGGCGGCGGCAGCGCACAGCAGGGCGGCGCGCGCGGCCAGGCCCATGATTGTCATGTTCATCATCTTGGATGGGTCGCTTGCAGAGGAGGAAGGCGCGCAGTGTCGCCAGGCACAGGCCGCCGAGCCGCGACGGAGCGACGCAGCGCCCAGCCGGTGGCATGAACTGCCGTGGCGAGCGATGCACAGTGGCTCAGGAAGCGTCGGGCTCGGGCGCACCGTCCTTCATCCAGTAGCCGCTTGCCAGCAGCTGCTCGCGCACCTGGGCGCGTGCGCGATGCAGGCGGCTCTTCACCGCTTCCAGGCTGAGCCCCAGCTGGGCGGCCACCTCGGGCGCCGTCAGCTCATGCACATCGCGCAGCAGCAGCACCTCGCGATGGGCCGGGCTGAGCCGCTCCAGCGCGCGCACCAGGTCCAGGCGCAGATCGGTGGGCAGGGTCGGCGCGCTGGGCTGCTCGGCGGGCGCCAGGTCGTCCAGATCCTCGGTCTTGCCGCGGCCGCGGTAGAGCCGGTAGCACTCGCGCTCGACGATGCGGAACAGCCAGGTCGCGAAGGTAGCCACGGTGCGCAGCGCGCCGATCTTGCGGTAGAGCTGCCAGAGCGCGATCTGCACCGCGTCCTCGGCGTCCTCGCTGCTGGCGCAGGTGCGCCGGGCAAAGCGCTTCAGGTCGGGCTGGCAAACGCTCAGCAGGCTGGAGAGCGCACCCGGGTCGCCGCGGGTGGCGGCCTCGATCAGCGGGGCTTGGGCACGGATCATGGTGGCTCAGTTCTTCAGGGCGCGGCGCCCCAGCATCGCACAGGCCGGGCAGAAGCCGACCAGGGCGGTCGAAGCCAGGGTGGCGGCGGCGGCGCCCGCCATCCAGCTCAAGGGGCCGGCGCCGAACCAGCCCATGAAGACGGCCCCGCCCATGAGCAGGCCCATGAGGATGCGCAGGGCGCGCTCCCAGTGCGGCAGATTGCGTTTGATGAAGAACATGTGTGGCTCGGTTTGGAAGTGATGGACACCGACCTAGAGTGCGAAGGGCCCCAAAAGGATTCGGCATTGCGAAAAGAATTCGCCCGCCCCCGGCACGCCCCGGATGGCGCAGCGCCAACGACTGCGCTCTACTTCCGGCATCAGCAAAGCGAGAGCATGGAGACCGGGCATGTGGCAGACGCACAGCATCAGCAACCAGGTCGATGACTACGCCGACTACAACCTGTTGGCCACCGACCCGATCCTGCGGCAGGCGCTGGCGCGCGCCGGCGCCGATTGGGCCGAGCCGGCCCTGCTCGATTTCGGCGCGCAGCTGGGCCGGCGCGAGAACCATGCCCAGGCCGAGCTGGCCAACCGCCACAGCCCCGAGCTGAGGAGCCATGATGCGCGCGGCCGCCGCGTCGACCAGGTGGAGTTCCACCCGGCCTGGCATGAGTTCCTGGCGCTGTACCGCGGCCAAGGCCTGGTGAGCCTCGCCTTCGAGACCGAGCGCCGCGGGCGCTGGAGCGCCTTTGCCGCCGGCTTCTACCTGCATGGCCAGATCGAGGCCGGCAGCCTCTGCCCCGCCACCATGACGCAGGCCTGCATCCCGGTGCTGCAGAAGGAAGCGGCGCTGTTCGAGCGCCTGCGTGGCCAGCTCTACAGCCGCGCCTACGACCCGCGCGACCTGCCGCTGGAACAGAAGACCAGCCTCTGGGTAGGCATGGGCATGACCGAGAAGCAGGGCGGCTCGGACCTGCGCGCCAACACCACGCTGGCCACCCCCCTGGGCGCGGGCGGCCGCGGCGGCGAGTACAGCCTGCGCGGCCACAAATGGTTCTTCTCCGCGCCGATGTGCGACGCGCATCTGGTGCTGGCGCGCACCGAGGCCGGGCCCAGCTGCTTCTGGGTGCCACGCTGGCGGCCCGATGGCACGAAGAACCCCATCCACATCCAGCGCCTCAAGTCCAAGCTGGGCAACCGCAGCAACAGCAGCAGCGAGGTCGAGTTTGCCGATGCCTGGGGCCTGATGCTGGGCGAGGACGGGCGCGGCATCCCCACCATCATCGAGATGGCCGGCTACACGCGGCTGAACTGCGTGATCGGCAGCGCCGGCATCATGCGGCAGGCGCTGGTGCAGGCCCTGCACTATGCGCGCGAGCGCCTGGCCTTCGGCAAGCGCCTGGCCGAGCAGCCGCTGATGCGCAGCGTGCTGGCCGATCTGGCGCTGGAAAGCGAGGCCGCGGCGCTCCTGATGATGCGGCTGGCCCAGGCCTTCGAGCGCGGCGCCGACGCTCCCGCCGAGCGCGCCTGGCAACGCATCATGACGCCGGCCGCCAAGTTCTGGGTCTGCAAGCGCGCCGTCGAACTGAGCGGCGAGGCGATGGAGGTGCTGGGCGGCAACGGCTATGTGGAGGAAGGCGTGCTGGCGCGCCTGTACCGCGAGGCGCCGGTGAATTCGATCTGGGAAGGCTCGGGCAACGTGATGTGCCTGGACGTGCTGCGCGGCATCGCACGCGAGCCGCAGGCCGCCCATGCCCTGCTGGACGAGCTGCAGCAGCTCGCCGGCGACAGCGCGCCGCTGCGCAGCGAACTCGCCGCCCTGCGCGACCTGCTCACGCGCACCCCGGCCGCCGACTTCGAGGCCCTGGGGCGCCAGTTCGCGCAGCGCCTGGTGCTGCTGGCCCAGGCCTGCCTGATGAGCCAGCATGCCCCCGGCGAGGTGGCCGAGGCCTTCATCGCCAGCCGCCTGCTGGACGCGCAGAGCGGGCGCGTGTTCGGTGCGCTGGACACGCGCGGCATCGCCATCGATGCGCTGCTGGCGCGCGCGCTGCCGATCTGAGTCAGAGCGCGGCGAGCGCCTCGCGCAGGGCCTGCTGGTATTGCTCGAAGCGCTGCAGGTCGTTGTGCGCCGCACCGGGCACCAGCACCAGCCTGGCCAGCCCTTGCTGCCGCAACAAGGCCTCGCTGTGCTGGGGTGCGATGAGGTTGTCGCGCCCGCCATGCACCAGCAGCAGCGGCGTGCGCAGCCGGGCCACGTCGGCGCCGGTGTCCAGCGGGTAGCGCAGCAGGCCTGGTGGCACCCAGGGAAAGTGCTCGCGCATCAGCGCCGACATGCTGGCGTAGGGCGATACCAGCACGGTCAGCTCCGGCCCGACCTCGGCGGCCAGCCCTGCCGCCAGGCCCGTGCCCAGCGAGCGCCCATAGATCACATGCTTGAGCCCGCGGTACTGCGGCGCCACCGCATCCCAGGCGGCGCGCACATCGGCGCGCAGCTGCGCCTCGCTTTCGATATGGCCGCTGCTCTTGCCATAGCCGCGGTAGTCCAGCATGAAGAGGTCGTAGCCGGCGCGGCGATAGAAGTCGGCGTTGACGAACCAGGTCTGCAGATTGCCGGCGTTGCCGTGCAGAAAGAACACCAGGCCCTTGGGCCGGGGCAGGCGCAGATGCAGGGCCGAGAGCGTGGCTCCCGGCACGTTCAGCCGCAGGTCCTGCACATCGGCGCCGAGCTCGAAGCGATGGCCGGCGGCCAGCGGCTCGGGCTGGAACAGCAGTTGCTCCTGGCGCCAGTACAGCCAGGCCATGGCGGCGCCATAGGCCAGCAGCAGCATCAGGCCGGCCCCCAGAATGGTCTTGCGCATGCAGCATCCTCCACGCTTGCCCGCAGTCTACGCAGGCGGCGCCCTGCCGGATGCAAGACCTGGGCTACACTGACTCCCGGATTCAGGAGAGTGCGGCCCGCCCTGCGAGCCGCCGCCGAAGGCGCAAGCTCCCATACTCGCTCAGGCCCCGTACTGGATCCGATTTCAAGCCGAATGCTGGAGAGTGCCTCATGTGCAATGCATGGGGCCGCCGAAGGAGCAAGGCGCGGGCCGCAAGCCCGGCGCCGAATCTCTCAGGCACCAAGGACAGCGGGAGCGGCGCGCCCAGGCGCACGCATCCCTTTTGGCATCACTTCCGCCAGAGACTGCACGCCTGCGCGTTCGTTAAACCCGAACGGAGTATTCGCAATGCATGTCATCGTCCTGGGCGCCGGCGTCACCGGCATCACCACCGCCTGGTATCTGCGCGCGGCCGGCCATGAGGTCACCGTGATCGAACGCCAGCGCGCCGCCGGCCTGGAAACCAGCTATGCCAATGGCGGCCAGATCTCGGTCTCGCACGCCGAGCCCTGGGCCAATCCGGGCGCGCCGCTGAAGGTCCTGAAATGGCTGATGAAGGAGGACGCGCCGCTGCTGTTTCGCCTGCGCGCCGACGCCGCGCAATGGCGCTGGGGCCTGCAGTTCCTGCGCGAATGCACGCCCGGCCGCACCGCCCACAACATCCGCAACATCGTCAGCCTGGGTCTCTACAGCCGCGCCAAGCTGCAGAGCCTGCGCCAGGAGCTGGGTCTGCAATACGACCAGCGCAGCCAGGGCATCCTGCACTTCTACACCAGCGAGGCCGAGTTCGAGGCGGCGCAGGAGCCGGCGCGCATCATGCGCGAGCAGGGTTGCGAGCTGGACATGAAGACGCCCGACGATTGCGTGGCCATCGAGCCGGCGCTGGCGCAATGCCGCGGCAAGATCGTCGGCGGCAGCATGACGCCCAGCGACGAATCGGGCGATGCCCATGCCTTCACCCAGGCGCTGGCGGCGCGCTGCGCGGCGGCCGGCGTGCGCTTCGAGTACGAGACCCGCATCCTCGGCCTGGAACAGGGCCGGCAGGGCGTGGAGCGCGTCATCGTCGCCAACGCCGCGGGCGTGGTGAGCCGGCGCAGCGCCGACCGCTTCGTGCTCTGCATGGGTTCCTTCAGCCGCCAGCTGGCGCGCGAGCTGGGCGTCTCGCTCAACATCTATCCCGCCAAGGGCTACTCGGTCACGCTGCCGGTGATCGCGCCGGCGCACAGCTACCAGGTCTCGCTCACCGACGACGAGTACAAGCTGGTGTTCTCGCGCCTGGGCGACCGCCTGCGCATCGCCGGCACGGCCGAGCTGAACGGCTACAGCACCGAGCTCAATCTGGTGCGCTGCGAGGCCATCGTGCGCCGCACGCGCGAGCTCTTCCCGCACATGACCGATGGCCTGGGCGCCCAGTACTGGACCGGCCTGCGCCCCGCCACGCCCTCCAACCTGCCCTATATCGGCGCCAGCAAGGTGGCCGGCCTGTACCTCAACACGGGCCATGGCACGCTGGGCTGGACCCATGCCTGCGGCTCCGGCGCGGCCATCGCCGACATCGTCAGCGGCCGACAGCCGGCACTGGATTACGCCTTCACCGCCGCGACATGCAGGCCACGGCAGCTACAGGCGGTGGCCGCCTGACAACAGTGTGGCGGCTTTGATCTGACCCCTTGCCGCCGGGCACCGCATCCTCTACGCTGGGGCCATCCCAGAAGGAGGATGCCATGTCCCCGAGCCCATCGATGCACAACGACGGAGGCGCGATGGCCTCCGACAGCCCCAACGGTAGTCGAGGGGGCGCCGGGGGGCCGGCGGCCCAGGCCGAGATCGCCAAGATCCGGACCCTGGCCCTGCTGGGCCCCGCCGGCGCGGGCAAGACCAGCCTGATCGAGGCGCTCTTGCACCACTGCGGCGTCATCACGGCGCCGGGCTCGGTGGAAAAGGGCAACACGGTCAGCGACCACGATGTGCTTGAGAAGCGCATGCAGCATTCGCTCTATGCCTCGCTGGTGCACATGAAGCACCAGGGCCTGCGCATCCACGCCATCGACACCCCCGGCGCCCCCGACTTCGTGGGCCTGGCGCTGCCGGCGCTGGAGGCGGTGGAGAGCGCGGTGCTGGTGATCAATGCGCAGAACGGCATCGAGCTGATGGCCTCGCGCATGATGGAAGCGGCGGCGCAGCGCGGCCTCACGCGCATGATCGTGGTGAACAAGATCGACGCCCCCGGCGTCAATCTGCCGGCCCTGCTGGAACAGCTGCAGGCCGCCTTCGGGCGCGAATGCCTGCCGCTCAATCTGCCGGCCGGCGGCGGCACCCGCATCGTCGACTGCTTCTTCAACCGCGCGGGGGAGTCGGATTTCGGCTCGGTGGAAGCCGCGCACCGCGCCCTGGTGGAGCAGGTGGTGGAGGTGGACAGCGCCTTCGTCGACCGCTATCTGAACGAGGGCGACGTGGACGCCAGCGAGTTGCATGCGCCGCTGGAGCAGGCGCTGCGCGAGGGCCATCTGATCCCGGTGTGCTTCACCGCCGCGAAGTCCGACCTCGGCATCAGCGAACTGCTGGATGTGGTGGCCAAGCTGCTGCCCAACCCCTTCGAGGCCAATCCGCCCAAGTTCCTGGAGGGCGAAGGCGCCGACGCCAAGCCGCTGCAGGCCGAGCCCGATGCCGGCAAGCATGTGATCGCCCATGTCTTCAAGATCAATGCCGACCCCTACCTCGGCAAGATGGGCGTGCTGCGCGTGCACCAGGGCACGCTGACGCGCAACAGCCAGCTCTTCGTGGGCCATGCGCGCAAGCCCTTCCGCGTCTCGCACCTGTTCATGCTGCAGGGCAAGGAGCATGTGGAGGTGGACCAGGCCATCCCGGGCGATCTGGTGGCGATCGCCAAGGTCGAGGAGCTGCACTTCGACGCAGTGCTGCACGACGCGCAGGAAGACGAGCACATCCACCTCGCGCCGCTGGACTTTCCCACCCCCGTGCACGGCCTGGCCATCAGCCCCTCGCGCCATGGCGATGAGCAGCGCCTGTGGGAAATCCTCAGCCGGTTGGTGGACGAGGATCCCTGCCTGAAGGTCGAGCATGTGGGCCTCACCAACGAGACCCTGGTCTACGGCCTGGGCGAGTTGCATCTGCGCATGCTGCTGGACCGGCTGCGCGACAGCTACAAGTTCGAGGTCAAAACCCAGCCACCGCGCATCGCCTACCGCGAGACCGTCTCGGCCCCGGCCGAGGGCCATTTCCGCCACAAGAAGCAGAGCGGCGGCGCCGGCCAGTTCGGCGAGGTCTATCTGCGCATCGAGCCGCTGGAACGCGGCGCCGGCTTCGAGTTCCGCGACGAGGTCAAGGGCGGCACCATCCCCGGCCAGTTCATGCCGGCGGTGGAGAAGGGCGTGCGCCAGGCCCTGGCCAGCGGCGTGGTGGCCGGCTATCCGCTGGTGGATCTGCGCGTGGTGGTGTTCGACGGCAAGCACCACAGCGTGGACTCCAAGGAGGTGGCCTTCGTGACCGCCGGCCGCAAGGCCCTGATCGCCGCGGTGCAGGAGGCCCGGCCCCTGGTGCTGGAGCCCATCGTGCATGTGGAGATCGTCACCCCGGAAAGCGCGATGGGCGACATCACCGGCGACCTGGCGGCGCGCCGCGGCCAGGTGAACGGCACGCGCAGCGCGGTGCCGGGGCTGATCACCGTGCAGGGCCTGGCCCCGCTGGCCGAACTGGCCAGCTACCAGAGCCGGCTCAATGCCATGACGAGCGGCCAGGGGCGCTACAGCCTGGCGCTCTCGCACTACGAGGCGGTGCCGCCCAACACCCAGGCACAGCTGATGGCGGCGCACAAGGTCAGCGACGAGGAGTAGACAGGGTCTGGCGCGACACTATCTTGCTCACCCTGGGCAACTGGGGTGAAGCCGGCTTTATCATACGCAGATGTGTTCCGCTGCCCGGGACGTCGCCCAGATCCGCTTGGACAACGCGATGCTCCTGTTTGAAGAGTTCGTTGCCGCCACCGTCAAACACGCCGATGCCGCCGCCCTGCGCGGTCTGGAGCGGCGTTTCGCGGAGCGCTTGCAGATCCAACCCAGCTATTGGAGCCAGATCAAGGGTCGCTCGCGCCAGATCGGCGAACGCCTGGCGCGTCAGTTCGAGCTCTTGTGCCACAAGCCGCAGGGCTGGATGGATCAGGAGCATGGCGCCCACGGCCAGCCCGCCGCCGCCGGCCCGGCGCCGCAGGACAGCACGCCCAGCGTGCCGCAGGATGACGACGAGCGCTTCATCGTCGGCCTGGTGCTCACCTATTACCGCCGCCATCCGCAGCGCGCGCGCACGCGCTTGCTGGATCTGCTGGGCGAGGTGCTGACGCCCGAGCCGGCGCCGCTCGGTGCGGCCAGCGCCGGCAAGCCCGTGGCGGGCCTCAAGCCGGCGGCCCTGCCGGGTCCCAAACCCGTGCCCGCCCCCAGCCCGGCGGATGAGCTGGACGCCTGGCGCCGCCTGCAGCAAGGCATCGCGCCGCTCAAGCCCAAAAAGCGCTGATAACGCTGACCCCTAATTTGTTTATCAGATTCGATAAATAACACTTGCGCAAGATAATCAATCGTTTATCATTTGCGCAAGTCGCGGATGGTTCACCGCGGCGAGGCCCCTCTTTCCATTGACGCCTTGACCGGGTGCCGCTCGCCAGAGCTCACCATGCCGCCCGCAGGTCCGAACCGGCCCGCCGTGCCCCGCATGTGCCGCAGCTCCGCGCGACGCTGGCGCCCAAACCGAACTCAGTGCCAGGCTGAGTGCTCTCGTTCCCAGTTGACGCCCCGGTGGTCCGTCCGGCCGCTGCGCTTGGCATCGCCCTTGTGTTCCCCGTTGACGCTGCAGCGCCGCAGTGGCGCCGCCGCATTGCCCAGGAGTTTTGCACCCATGACCCAGTTCACCTCACCGCGCCCCATGAGCCTGCGCCTGAACAAGCCGCGCAATCCGATCGTCGCGCCCAGCCTGCTGCGCCAGGCCGGACGCCATGCGCTGGGCCATCAGCGCCAGGCCCAGCGCCGCGATCTGCACAAGCAGCTGCTGCAACTCGCCAGCAGCGACAGCAGCCCCTGAATTCACCGGCAAGCCTCTGAAGAAGGCTGGTCGGGTTGGAGACCCACCATGAGATTGACCGAATTGCGCGGCCCGCAAGATGCCGCTCAGAGTTACGAAGCCTGGCGCCAGCGCCTCGCCCCCCTGCTGCAATGGAGCAGTGCCGCCTTGCTGCGCACCGCGCGCCGGCTGGCCCGCGTGAAAGCGGCCTATTGCCAGCCCGAGCTGGAGTTGTACGCCGAGGCCGCAGCGCCCGAAGGCGCCCTGGTGGTGCCGCTTCTATCCAAGGACCCAGGCGCCCGACAGCGCAGCAAGACGCGGAGGCAGCATGTACGCGGATTGGCGTGAGCCCACCACCCGGCTGCTGCTGCGCGGCAGCGCCCTGCTGACCCGTACCGCACTGCGCCTGGCGCAGGTGCGGCCGAGGCCGGAACGCAGCATCGTGGAGTTCCATGCCGAGCGCGGCGCCGAGAGCGGCACCTTGTTTGTGAACGGCCAGCGCGTTGGCATGCTCACCGGGGTGCGCAGACTGTGACGAATGTCGCCGGAGTCCGGGCGCGCCGACGCCCGGACTCAAGCCGGCGACTGGGCTGTCGATATACGATGAACGCAAACCTCGCGATGTCGCGGGCGCGCTTGCCACCTCATATCGACATGTCGCTGCCATGAACTACGCGCCGCTCACCCAGCCCCTGCCGGACCTGGCACGTTGGACCGCGCATTTTCGTGGCGAGGAAATCCCCGTGCTGGCCCGCAGCGCCGAGCAGCTGGAGTTCTGGCGTGCCAACGAGGACGACGTGGACGCCAACAGCCTGGGCGAGGAGATTGCCTGCGATCCCCTCATGACGCTGAAAGTGCTGGCCTACGCCTCGGCGCATCGCTCCGCGCGCCTGCTGGCGGATGCCGAGACCGTCACCGCGGCCCTGGTGCTGATGGGCATCACGCCTTTCTTCAACGCCTTCGGCCCGCAGCCCACGGTGGAGCAGCGCCTGGCTGACCGGCCCGATGCGATGGCCGGCCTGCAGCGCGTACTCAGGCGCGCCGAGCGTGCCGCGCGCTTTGCGCTGGGCTTTGCCGTGCACCGCACCGATCCGGATGCGGCGGTGATACACAGCGCCGCGCTCTTGCATGACTTCGCCGAGATGCTGCTGTGGTGCTATGCGCCCGACCTGGCGCTGGAGATCCAGCAACGCCAGCGCCTCGACCCCGCGCTGCGCAGCGCGGTGGCTCAGCGCGCCGTGCTGAACATCGAGCTGGGCGATCTGGAACAGGCGCTGATGCAGGCCTGGCGCCTGCCCGAGTTGCTGGCCCACATCACCAACGACAAGCGCGGCAACGATCCGCAGGTGCAATGCGCCAAGCTGGCCGTGCGCCTGGCCCGGCATACCTCCGAGAGCTGGGAGAACCCGGCCGTGCCCGACGATCTGCGCGAGATCGGCAGCCTGCTGAATCTTGGCCCGGACCACACGCTCAAGCTGCTGCAGGAACTCGACGGCGAACTATGATCCTGCGCCATGGCAGGACCTACCCTCGAGTTTTGGCAGCAGCGCTTTGAATCCGGGCAGACGCCCTGGGATCGCGGCGCCGCACATCCCCAACTGCTGCAATGGCTGGCCGAAGGCCGCTGGCAGGCCGGCGAGGCGCTGCTGGTGCCCGGTTGCGGCCGCGGCCACGAGTTGCTGTCGCTGGCCGCGGCGGGCATCACCGCCACCGGCCTGGACTATGCCCCCGCGGCGGTGACGCTGGCCCGCGAGGCCCTCGCCGCACGCGGGCTTGCCGGCCGCGTGGAGCAGGCCGATGTGCTGCTGTGGCAGCCGGAAGCCCCGGTCGATGCCGTCTACGAGCAGACCTGTTTGTGCGCCCTGCATCCCGATCACTGGCAGCGCTACGCGGCGCAGCTGCGGCACTGGATCAAGCCGGGCGGCCGGCTGTTCGCGCTCTTCATGCAGGCCCGGCGCGACAGCGCGGCGCAGGGGGTGGTGGAAGGCCCGCCCTATCACTGCGACATCAACGCGATGCGCGCGCTGTTCCCGCAGGCGCTGTGGGATTGGCCGGCACCGCCCTATGCGGCGGTGGGCCATGGGCAGGGCTGGCAGGAACTGGCGGTGGTGCTGACGCGCCGCCCCGATTGAGCCAGGCGGCCGGCCTCAGATCGGCACGGCCGTGGTGTTCTTCAGGCGGTCCAGCACAAAGCTGGTCTTGCAGTCCTGCACGCTGGGGTGCTTGAGCAGGGTCTCGGTGATGAAGCGCGAGTAATGCTGCATGTCCTGCACCAGCACGCGCAGCAGATAGTCCATCTCGCCGGTGAGGGCCGCGCATTCCACCACCTCGGGCCAGGTCTGCACCGCGGCGCGGAACAGGTCCATGGGGTTGCGCTTGTGGCTCTCGGTGTGCTTTTCCAGCCGCACATTGATATAGGCCGTCAGCCCCAGGCCGACATGCTCGGGGCTCACCAGGGCCACATAGGCCGCGATCACGCCCGCCTCTTCGAGCCGCCGCACGCGCCGCAGCACCGCCGAGGCGGACAGATTGACCTGCGCCGCGAGGGCGTCATAGGTCACGCGCCCGTCGAGCTGCAACGCCCTCAAAATGCGCTTATCAATGGCATCGAGCTGGGTTTCCTTGTCCATTTCTGCATTTTTGCAGTTTTCCTGCGCACCAAAACAAAAGTCGCGCGCCAATCGCATGAATCCTGCAGGCCCCTGGACCTACAGTCTTGACCCATCGCAAGACATCCGCTGCAGGAGACAACATGGCATTCACCCCCTGGGACAACCCAATGGGCACCGACGGCTTCGAGTTCATCGAGTTCGCCGCGCCCGATCCGGCCGCGCTGGGCAAGCTGTTCGAAACCATGGGCTTCACCGCCGTGGCCAAGCACCGCCACAAGAACGTGACCCTGTACCGCCAGGGCGAGGTGAACTTCATCATCAATGCCGAGGGCGACTCGTTTGCCCAGCGCTTTGCGCGCCTGCACGGCCCCTCGATCTGCGCCATCGCCTTCCGCGTCAAGGACGCCGCCTTCGCCTACCAGCGCGCGCTGGAGCTCGGCGCCTGGGGCTTTGACAACAAGGCCGGCCCGATGGAGCTGAACATCCCGGCCCTCAAGGGCATCGGCGATTCGCTGATCTATTTCGTCGATCGTTGGCAGGGCAAGAACGACGCACCCGCCGGCGCGATCGGCAACATCAGCATCTACGACGTGGACTTCGTGCCCCTGCTGGATGCCGAAGGCAAGCCGGTCCCGTCCAAGCCGGTGGGCCATGGCCTGACCTATATCGACCACCTGACGCACAACGTGTTCCGCGGCCGCATGAAGGAATGGGCCGAGTTCTACGAGCGCTTCTTCAATTTCCGCGAGGTGCGCTACTTCGACATCGAGGGCAAGCTGACCGGCCTGAAGTCCAAGGCCATGACCAGCCCCTGCGGCAAGATCCGCATCCCCATCAACGAGAGCAGCGACGACAAGAGCCAGATCGCCGAGTACCTGGACCTCTACCATGGTGAGGGCATCCAGCACGTGGCGCTGGGCACCGACAACATCTACGCCACGGTGGAAGGCATGAAGGCGACCGGTGTGGTGTTCCAGGACACCATCGCCACCTACTACGACCTGGTGAACAAGCGCCTGCCGCAGCATGGCGAGAACCTCGAGGAACTCAAGCGCCTGCGCATCCTGATCGACGGCGCCGCCCACGAAGGTGCGCCGCACGAGCTGCTGCTGCAGATCTTCACCAAGGAAGTGATCGGGCCGATCTTCTTCGAGCTGATCCAGCGCAAGGGCAATGAGGGCTTTGGCGAGGGCAACTTCAAGGCCCTGTTCGAGAGCATCGAGCTGGACCAGATCCGCCGTGGCGTGCTGAAGGTCGACGAGCCCATCTGAGCGCCGGCGATCGAGCCGCGCCGCGAAACGCCTTGAGCCCTGCGCTCAAGGCGTTTTTTCTTGTGCGTCCTGCAGCAACGCCATCACTGCGGCGCGCAGGCCGGAGTGAAACAGCAGGTCGAGGTGGCCGCAGGCCTGCACGTGATGATTGCGCGCCCCCGGCAAGGCGGCGGTGCCGGCCGGGCAGACGATCTGGTCGGCATGACTGAAGAAGCAGTCGAAGCGCTGGTAGTGCTGCGCCTGCTCCAGCTGCGCCAGCGTCGCCAGCCACGGCGAGTCGCGGCGCATCTGTCGGGCATTGGCCGCCGATGAAAAGCGCGCCATCAGGGTGCCCGCATGCGGCGAGCCCAGGGTGACGATGCGGTGCACGCGGCTGCCGTCATGCCCCGCATGGCGCCACCAGGCACGTGCGGCCAGCCCACCCATGCTGTGCGCCACGATGATGGGCGCACGGCCGCTGCAGGCCTCAAGCCGCCGCAGCGCCGCGTCGATGGCCGGCACATAGGCATCGATGCTGCCGAACGCCGGCTCCAGCGTGAGCGCCATGAAGGGCTGGCCACGCTCGCGCAACTGGCGCATCCAGGGATTCCAGAGTCCGCGGTTGCAGGTGAAGCCGTGCAGCAGCAGCACGCCGCGCTGCGCACTGTGGGTGGGCAGATGGTCGGGCTCGGCCCGGTCGGCAAAGGGCTGCTGCCAGCTGAACACGCGCTCCAGCGCGCCGCATTCGCGCCACCAGGCAGCGATGGCCTGCCTGCACCCCAGGCGCGGCACGCCCGCGGCAAGCGGCAAGCCGCGCAGCCAGAAGAACACCGGCAGCAGCGCGATCTGTTGCAGCATCAAGGTCGCAAGGGCCAGGCCGAGCCCCTGCCAGACGCCCCAGCGCGGCAGCGCCCAGGCCAGCGCCACCGCGGCAAGCAAGAGGCGCAAGCCCAGATGCAGGCGTTGCCAGCGCGCATTCACTCCCGCCATCTCGACGCCCTCCTCTAAGCTGTGAGCCAGTGTAGGCCGCCGGCAGCGGCACAATTTGAGTCCAGACTCTGAAGGTGGTCGATGCAAGCCGAGATCCTGGGTTTCCTGCAGCAAGTGGAGGCGGAGCGCCGGCGCCGCGCGGCCGACCCGGCCCTCGAGGCCCGGGTGCAGGCCGTCAAGAGCTATCAGCAGGCGCGCTTTTCGCGCAGCTATGCCGACCTGCTGGCCAGCACGCGCTATGCCGGCGCCGCGCGCTTCTTTCTGGAGGAACTCTACGGCCCGGGCGATTTCAGCGAGCGCGATGCGCAGTTCGCGCGCGTGGTGCCGGCGCTGACGCGGCTGTTCCCCGCCGAGGTGGTGAAGACGGTGCGCCTGCTCGCCGAACTGCACGCCATCTCGGAGCAGCTGGACAGCGCGATGGCGGGCCAGTTGGCCGCGCCCCAGCTCTCGGCCCAGGGCTATGTGAGGGCTTGGCAGGCGGTGGCCCAGCCGCGCTACCGGCAGCAGCAGATCGACCTCACCATGGCGATCGGCGCGGCCCTGGATGGCTACACGCGCAAGCCGCTGCTGCGCCAGGCCTTGCGCATGATGCGGGGCCCGGCCAGCGCGGCCGGCCTCTCGGCCCTGCAGCATTTCCTGGAGACCGGCTTCGACACCTTCAAGGCCATGAAGGGCTCGGGCGAATTCCTGGCCTGCGTGCGCAAGCGCGAAGAGGCGTTTGCGCGGGCCTTGTTCGCTGCCGGCGCGGGCGCGCTCGAACTATCTCGCCCCGCTTGTCCCACAGGTGACGATCCACTAGGGCAACTCCCCTAGCTGCGCAGGGCCTGCAACGCTGACCATCGGAGATCGCCGCCGACTACAAGACGAGGAGACATGGCCGCAGTACTCGCAGACAAGCCCTGGTTGAAGAGCTACCCCGAGGGCGTTCCGGCGGAGATCCGCACCGACACCTACCGTTCACTGGTGCAGTTGCTGGAAGAAGCCTTCCGCAAGCATGCCAAGCGCGACGCGGCCGCCTGCATGGAGCAGCGCCTGAGCTTTGGCGACGTGGACGAAATGTCGCAGGCGCTGGCCGCCTGGCTGCAGGGCAAGGGGCTGGCGCGCGGCGCGCGCGTCGCCATCATGATGCCCAATGTGCTGCAGTACATGGTCGCCATCGCCGCCATCCTGCGCGCCGGCTATGTGGTGGTGAACGTCAATCCGCTCTACACGCCGCGCGAGCTGGAGCACCAGCTGAAGGACTCGGGAGCCGAAGCCATCATCGTGCTGGAGAACTTTGCCGCCACGCTGGAAGAGGCGATTGCCCACACCGATATCAAGCATGTGGTGCTGGCCTCGCTGGGCGACCTGCTGGGCTGGTGGCGCGGCCCGCTGATCAATTTCGCGGTGCGCCATGTCCGCAAGATGGTGCCGGAGTTCCGCCTGCCCACCGGTGCCGGCCACAGCGTGACGCGCTTCAACAAGGCGCTCGACGAGGGCCGCGGCATGCGCATGAAGTCGGTGGAGGTGGGCCCCGACGACGTGGCCTTTCTGCAGTACACCGGCGGCACCACCGGGATCTCCAAGGGCGCCACGCTGCTGCATCGCAATGTGGTGGCCAACATCCTGCAAAGCGAGGCCTGGTTTGGGCCCATGCTGGCCCGCATCGGCAACAAGCAGCTCACCACCGTCTGCGCCCTGCCCCTGTATCACATCTTCGCGCTCACGGCCTGCTACATGCTGGGCGCGCGCCTGGGCATGATGAACCTGCTGATCCCGAATCCGCGCGACATCCCCGGCTTCATCGCGACGCTGCAGCAGTACCGCGTCAATATGTTCCCGGCGGTCAACACGCTCTTCAACGCCCTGGCCAACGAGCCCTCGTTCGCGCGCCTGGATTTCAGCGAGCTGGTGATCTCCAACGGCGGCGGCATGGCGGTGCAACAGGCCACGGCGGAGAAGTGGCTCAGCATCACGGGCTGCCCCGTGGTGGAGGGCTACGGCCTGTCGGAAACCGCCCCCGTCGCCACCATCAACCGGCTCGACCTGCACGACTTCAATGGCTCGATCGGCCTGCCCGTGCCCAGCACCGAGATCGCGATCCGCGACGACGCCGGGCAGGACGTGGCGCAGGGCGAGCGCGGCGAAATCTGCATCCGCGGCCCACAGGTGATGGCGGGCTACTGGAACCGCCCGGACGAGACCGCCAACGTCATGTATGCGGACGGCTTCTTCAAGAGCGGCGACATCGGCGTGATGGACGCCGCGGGCTTCATCCGCATCGTCGACCGCAAGAAGGACATGATTCTGGTCTCCGGCTTCAACGTCTATCCCACCGAGATCGAGCAGGTCGTCAACATGCATCCCGGCGTGCTGGAATGCGCCGCCGTGGGCATCCCGGACGCCCGCTCGGGCGAGACCGTCAAGCTCTATGTCGTGAAGAGCGACCCCGCCCTGGCGGAGGAAGACCTCAGCGCCTTCTGCCATGACCAGCTCACCGCCTACAAGCGCCCCAAATACATCGAGTTCCGCGACGAGCTACCCAAGAGCAACGTCGGCAAGATACTGCGGCGCGAATTGCGCAGCTGACGATGGCGGCCGCGCACGCCTTGCTACCGCCACAAGTACGCGTGCTGGAGCGGGGCTGGCTGTCGTCCAACTCGATCCTGCTCTTGGGCGACCCAAGCGCCGGGCCCATCCTGATCGACACCGGCTACGCCAGCCATGCCCAGCAGACGCTGGCGCTGGTCGCCGAGGCGATTGCCGGTGAAGCGCGCGGCCTGAGCCGCATCATCAACACCCATCTGCATTCCGACCACTGCGGCGGCAACGCGGCCCTGATGGCGGTCTATGGCTGCCCGGCCTGGATCCCGCCCGGCCACTACCAGGCGGCGCTGGACTGGAACGAGGCGCAGCTCAGCTATCGCCCCACCGGCCAGCAATGCCCCCGCTTTACGCCCACGGCCATGCTGGAGCCCGGCGCCTTGATCGAGCACGCAGGGCTGCGCTGGCAGGTCCATGCGGCACCCGGACATGATCCACATTCCCTGCTTCTGTTCGAGCAGCACTCGCGCACCCTTGTTTCGGCCGACGCCTTGTGGGAGCACGGCTTCGGCATCGTCTTCCCGGAAATCGAGGGCGAGGGAGCTTTCGACGAAGTGGACGCCACGTTAGCGTTGATCGAGGAGCTGAGTCCCCGCGTCGTGATACCCGGCCATGGCGCCGTCTTCGACAACGTGAGTGCGGCCCTGAGCGAGGCCCGCTCGAAGCTTGCCTTTTTCCGCAGGGAGCCGGCCAGGCATGCCAAGCACGCATCCAAGGCCTTGATCATGTTCCATATGCTGGAAGTGCGCGCGCAGTCTCGTCCCGATCTGCTGGCCTGGCTGCAAGAAACCCCGATCCAGCGCCTTATGTGGGAGCGCTATTTCTCGGAACAGCAGATGCAGGCATGGTGCGACCGCGTGATCGCCGAGTTGCTGGCAGGTGGCGTATTGGCCATGGATGAGCAGGAGCGGCTGTCGATCGCCTGAGATTCAAGTAATTGCGGATCTTAGAAAGCAAAAACCCTCCGACTCATAAGAGGCGGAGGGTTTGCTTTGGATATTAGCCTGACGATGACCTACTTTCACACGGGAATCCGCACTATCATCGGCGCTGAGTCATTTCACTGTCCTGTTCGGGATGGGAAGGAGTGGGACCAACTCGCTATGGTCATCAGGCTTAAC